>Ga0316603_10000089_pt1 | contig 67365 bp, 58 predicted proteins | sample OWC_soil_day10_n_FD_207649 | JGI IMG/M metagenome (GOLD analysis project Ga0316603, IMG submission 207649) | Wetland soil microbial communities from Old Woman Creek delta, Ohio, United States - OWC_soil_day10_noCT | ecosystem: Environmental > Terrestrial > Soil > Wetlands | place: USA: Ohio... | reverse complement strand
CCCAGGTCGCTGCCGACGGCGACGAAGCTCATGCCCATGTCCAGGTAGCGCCGCGCATCGGCTTCCACCGTCGCCAGGATGCCGGTGGCCTTGCCGGCGGCGCGGGCGGCCTCGTGCACCTGCACCGTGGCCTGCTGCACCTCGGGGTGCGCCGAGTTGCCCAGGTGGCCGTAGGCTGCGGCCAGGTCGGCCGGGCCGATGAACAGGCCGTCGATGCCCTCCACCGCCGCGATCTCGGCGGCCGCCGCCACGCCGGCGCGGCTTTCGATCTGCACCACCAGCGTGATCTGCTCGTTGGCCTGCTGCAGGTAGTCGCTCACCGAGCCATAGCGGTTGCCGCGCTGCGACACCGACACGCCGCGCACGCCCTGCGGCGGGTAGCGCGTGGCCGCCACTGCCGAACGCGCCTGTTCCGCCGTCTCGACGAAGGGGATCAGGAAGTTGTAGCAGCCAGCATCGAGCAGCCGCTTGATCAGCACCGTGTCGTTCCACGGCGGGCGCACCACCGGCGCGCTGGCGCTGTCCTTCAGCGCCATCAACTGCGGGATCAGCGACAGCACGTCGTTGGGCGCATGCTCGGAGTCGAGCAGCAGCCAGTCGAAACCGGCCACGCCGACGACCTCGGTGGTGATCGGACTGCCCAGCGACAGCCAGCAGCCGATCAGGCGTTCGCCGGCCTTCAGTTGCTGGCGCAGGCGGTTGGGAAAGGCGGTATAGGGTGTGCTCATCTGGACATCCTCGCTCAGCGGACCATGCAGGGGCGCTTCGGGTCGAAGCGCCAGTTCGGGATCAGGGATTGCATGGCCACCGCGTCGTCGCGCGCGCCCAGGCCATGCTGCAGGTACAGCTGATGGGCCTTGTCGACCTCGGTCATGTCCAGCTCGACGCCCAGGCCCGGCTTCTTCGGCACCTGCACATGGCCGTCGACGATGCGCAGCGGATCCTTCGTCAGGCGCTGGCCGTCCTGCCAGATCCAGTGCGTGTCGATGGCGGTCACCTTGCCAGGTGCGGCGGCGCCGACATGCGTGAACATCGCCAGCGAGACATCGAAGTGGTTGTTGGAATGGCTGCCCCAGGTCAGGCCCCAGTCACGGCAGGTCTGCGCCACGCGCACGCTGCCGGCCATGGTCCAGAAGTGCGGGTCGGCCAATGGAATGTCCACGCTCTGCAGCGACAGCGCATGCGTCAGCTGGCGCCAGTCGGTGGCGATCATGTTGGTCGCCGTGGGCAAGCCGGTGGCACGGCGGAACTCGGCCATCACCTCGCGGCCAGAAAAGCCGTCTTCGGCCCCGCAGGGGTCTTCGGCATAGGCGACGATGCCGCGCATGCGCTGGCCCAGGCGGATGGCGTCCTTCAACATCCAGCCGCCGTTGGGGTCGAGCGTCACACGGGCCTGCGGAAAGCGCTCATGCAGCGCGATCACCGCGTCGACCTCGTCGTCGCCGGCCAGCACGCCGCCCTTGAGCTTGAAGTCGTTGAAGCCGTAGCGCTGGCGCGCCGCTTCGGCCAGGCGCACGACGGCTTCGGGCGTCAGTGCCGCCTCGTGGCGCAGGCGGAACCAGTCGTCGGCGGCGCCCGGGTCTTCGGCATACGGCAGATCGGTGCGCTTGCGGTCGCCGACGAAGAACAGGTAGCCCAGCATCTCCACCGCGTCGCGCTGCTGGCCTTCGCCCAGCAGCGCGGCCACCGGCACCTCGAGGTGCTGGCCCAGCAGGTCGAGCAGCGCCGATTCGATGGCCGTAACCGCGTGGATGGTGGTGCGCAGGTCGAAGGTCTGCAGCCCACGCCCGCCGCTGTCGCGGTCGGCGAAGGCCTGCTGCACCTGCTGCAGCACACGCTGATGCGCGCCCAGCGGCTGGCCGACCGCCAGCGTCGCGGCATCCTCCAGCGTCTTGCGGATCTTCTCGCCGCCCGGCACCTCGCCGATACCGGTGCGGCCTGCGCTGTCACTGAGGATCAGCAGGTTGCGTGTAAAGAACGGACCATGCGCGCCGCTCAGGTTGAGCAACATGCTGTCGCGGCCGGCGACCGGGATGACGCGCACAGCGGTGACGACGGGAGTGGGGGAAGTAGGCATCGAAGAATCTCGGTAGTGGCAACACGCAGCCGAGCACCCATCAAGTGGACGCCGCGGAACCGGCTTTGCCGGGCCGCTGGCGGCGCCCCCTTGAGGGGGAGCGCCGAAGGCGCTGCGGGGGTGGGCCCATCAATCCGCGGTGATCTTGCCGGTCTCGATGACCTTCTTCCAGCGCGCGAACTCCGATGCCTGGAAGGCGGTGAACTGCTCTGGCGTGTTGCCGACGATCTCGAAGCCCAGATCCAGCAGCTTGGGCTTGACGGCGGGGTCGTTCAACCCGGCGACGATGGCCTCGTGCAGCTTGGCCTTGATGTCGGCCGGCAGGCCCTTCGGCGCAGCAAAGGCCTGCCAGGAATAGACGGTCACGCCTTTGATGCCCAACTCGTCCATCGTCGGCACGTCGGGCAGCAGCGGCGAGCGCTTGGCGCTGGTGATGGCCAGAGCGCGCAACTTTCCACCCTTGATGTTGGGCAGCCCGGTGTTGATGTTCATGAAGGTCGCATCGACCTGCCCGCCCAGCAGGTCGGCCATGGCCGGTGCGCCGCCCTTGTAGGGGATGTGCGATCCGCTGGTGCCGGTTGTCTGCCAGAACAGCTCGGCCGTCAGGTGGTCGCTGGAGCCGTTGCCCGAGGACGCGAAGGTCATCTTGCCGGGGTTGGCCTTGTGGTACGCGATGACATCAGCCATCGTCTTGTGCGGTGAGTTGGCCGGCACGGCCAGCACATTGGGGGCCTGCACGGCCACGGTGATGTAGTCGAAGTCCTTCAACGGGTCGTAGGGCATGCTCTTGATCAGGTGCGGCGCGATCACGAACGGCCCCAGCGACGACACGAAGAGGGTGTAGCCATCGGGCGCGGCACGCTTGACCAGCCCGCCGCCCACCGTGCCGGTGGCTCCGGCCTTGTTCTCGATGATGAAGGTGCTGCCGAGCTTGGCCTGCAGCGATGGCGCCAGCGTGCGCGCGATCATGTCGGTGGACCCGCCGGGCGGGAACGGCACGAGCAGCGTCACCGGCTTGGACGGCCAGACCTGGGCCTGGACCGTGTTGGCAGCCAGCAGGCCGAGTGCAATCGTTGCGATGGGAATCAGCAGTTTCTTCATGTCCAGGTCTCCTTGAAGTTGGGTAGCGCTACCATCCGATCTCGATATGGTAGCGCTACCTCATCGGCTCATGAATTGGGTTTACCCTGATCAGCCGCTCTCGCGTTCGACGATCGAGAAACCGATGTCGATCACCCGCTGCGGCACCTCGCGGCCTTCGACGCGGTCCACGATGAACTGCGCCGCCTGGCGGCCGATGGCGTCGCCCTTGATGTGCACGGTGCTCAGGGCCGGGTCCAGATCGGCGGCGAACTGCAGGTCGCCGAAGCCGATCACCGCCAGTAACTGCGGCACGCCCAGGCTGCGCACGCGCGCTTCGGTCAGCACGCCCAGCGCCAACAGGTCGGAACTGCAGAACACGGCGTCGATGTCACCGCCCTCGTGCAGCAGCCTCGCCAGCGCCTCGCGTCCCGAGCGCAGCGTGGTCGGCGCCGCCACCGTGACCACGCGCACCTCGGCCAGGCCGAGCGAGCGCGCGGCCGAGCGGAAGGCCTCGGTGCGGCGCACGGCGCGTTCGTCGTCGCCACCCACAACCGCCAGCCGGCGCCGTCCCTTGGCATGCAGGTGTGCCGCCACCGCGCGCCCAACTTCCACGTGCGAGAAGCCCACCAGCATGTCGATCGGCGTGGGCGTCAGGTCCCAGGTCTCGACCACCGGCATGCCGCTGGCCAGCAGCCGCCGCCGGCCCTCGGCCGAATGCATGATGCCGGTGAGCACGATGCCGTCCGGGCGGCGGCCGATGATGGCTTCGAGCAGCGCGTCCTCGCGGCCGCCGGCATAACCGGCCTGCCCCAGCATCAACTGGTAGCCGCGTTCGGCCAGCGCCTCGGTCAGCGACTGCACCGTCCCCAGGAACACCGGGCCGGAAATGGTCGGCACCACCGCTGCCACCAACCGGCTGCGCGTCGAGGCCAGGCCGCCGGCCAACAGGTTGGGCACGTAACCGGTGCGCGCGACGGCATCGCCGACCTTGCGCAGCACGTCGGCCGACACCTGGCTGGGCGTGTTCAACGCGCGCGACGCGGTGATCGGCGCCACGCCGGCGAGCTTGGCGACGTCGTGCAAGGTCACCGCACCGCTGCCGCGGCGGCTGCGCCTTGCCGGGGGAGTGTCAGCTGCCATGGAAGGATTCTAGTGTCATGGCAGCGCTACCGGCACGTCCCGATGCATGTTCAGTCATTGACACGCTATCCAGTATCACGGAACATTCGTCCATCATGACGGAAAACTCGTCGACGCAGCTGACTCAGCGCATCGCCCAGCGCGTGCGCGAGTTGCGCGGCGCCAATGGCCTGTCGCTGGACGAGCTGGCCGGGCGCTGCGGCGTCAGCCGCTCGATGATCTCGCTGATCGAGCGCGGCGAGAGCAGCCCCACTGCCGTGATCCTGGAAAAGCTGGCCGTGGGGCTGAATGTGTCGCTGGCCTCGCTGTTCGAGTTGCCGGTGCCTAAGCCCGAGCCGGTGTCGCGGCGCGCCGATCAGTTGCAGTGGCGCGACCCGGATTCCGGCTACCTGCGCCGCAACGTCTCGCCCAGCGGTTACGACTCGCCGATCCAGATCGTCGAGGTGGAATTTCCGCCCGGCGCGCGTGTGGCCTACGAGACCGGGCCGCGCCGCCCGCGGCTGTATCAGCAGGTCTGGGTGCTGGAAGGCCGCATCGAGCTGACCCTGGGTGAACAGCGCCATCTGCTGGAGGCCAGCGACTGCCTGGCGATGCAGCTGGACCGGCCGCTGACGTACCACAACCCTGGCGCCGAGCCGGCACGCTATGCCGTCGTGCTGTGCAGCGAAGCCGGCCCGTGGCGATGAGCATGCCGGGTGTGCGCCGCCTGCATCAGCCCAGCCCGGCGGACATCGATGGGCTGGCGCAAGTGCTGGTCGACTGCGTCGAAGGCGACGCATCGGTCAGTTTCATGCACCCGCTGACGCTGCCCCGGGCCCGCGCCTTCTGGCAGCGGGTGGCCGACGAGGTGGCCCGCGGCGAGCGCGCGCTGCTGGTGGCCGACGACGCAGCCGGCATCGCCGGCACGGTGCAGCTGGTGCTGGCACAGCCGGAGAACCAACCGCACCGCGCCGACCTGGCCAAGATGCTGGTGCACCGGCGCGCGCGCCAGCAGGGCCTGGGCGCAGCGCTGCTGGCCGCGGCCGAGCAGACGGCCCGCGACTGCGGCAAGACGCTGCTGGTGCTGGACACGGCCAGCGCCGAGGCCGAGCGCCTGTATGCACGCGCCGGCTGGCAGCGCTGCGGCATGGTGCCGGGTTTTGCGCTGCTGCCCCGCGGCGGCCTGTGCGCCACCACCTTCTTCTATCGAGACCTGGCCTGAGTGGACAGCACGCTGGTGGCCGCCGCCTTGCTGAGCGCGGCGCTGCATGCGGCCTGGAATGCGGGCGTGAAATCCAGCGCCAACCCGCCGCTGGCGATGACGGCGCAGATGCTGGCTTCGGCCGTGCTGGCCGTGCCGGTGCTGGCATGGGTGGGCCCCCCGGCGCCGGCTGCCTGGCCGTGGATGGCGCTGTCCTGCCTGCTCGGCATGGGCGCGGTGGCTTCGCTGCTGCGCGCCTACGAGCACGGCGCCTTCGGTGCGATCTACCCGATGGCGCGCGCCTCGTCGGTGCTGCTGGTACTGCCGCTGGCCGCCGGCGTGGCCGGCGAATGGCCGCGCCCGCTGGCGCTGCTCGGCGTGACGCTGGTCAGCGTGGCGGTGCTGATGCTGGCGCGCGGCCAAGGCGTGACGCGTGCGCTGTCGGGCCCTGCCCTGGGCTGGACGCTGGCTTCGGCCGCCTTCACTGCCGGCTACATCGTCTGCGACGCTCAGGGTGTGCGCCGCGCCGGCTCGGCGCTGGCCTATGGCTGTGTGCTGGCCATCGCCAACGCGCTGCTGTGGAGCGCGTGGCAGCGCCGGCAAGGGCTGCGCGCCGCCGACTTGCTGCAGCAGCGCTGGCGCACCGCGTGGATGGCCGTGGCGGCCACGGCGTCGTACTGGCTGATCCTGTGGGTCTGGACACACGCGCCGATCGCGCCGGCCTCGGCACTGCGCGACACCAGCGCGATCTTCGCCACGCTGATTGCCGTGACGGTGCTGAAGGAACGCCTGGACCGCCGCGTGCTGCTGGCCGTGGCCCTGGCCACGCCGGGCACGGTAGCGATCCGTTTGGGCTGACACAAGATCCGCGATCGAATGCAAGGCAATCAACGGCGGTTTGCGGCGCCTTGCTGTCGTTGCCGAAGCTGATTGGTCTGCGCAGGCCGGCATGCCACTTCGGCTGCGGTAGCGCGATGGCGTCACCCGCGTTCTCCGGCCCACGCTCGCGGGCGAGCGACTTCTGTTGGCAGCAGTTGCCTCTTCGCCACCTACCAGGCGGGTCACCAGCCAGCGTACCGCGAATGGGGCCTGCGCCCGCGGGTGGCCACCATCGCACTACAACGCTCGCTCGCTGGTCGCCAGCTCGAATACAAACGACCGCAATGCGCGGTGATCAGCCGCTGGAGTTCTCGCGCCTGTGCGCGACTCCGTGCGAGAGCTCAGGCGCGGCGCCGGAAGACCAGCCGATCGCGCGTGGACACCTCGGGCGCCAGCGCGTAGCCGTCGGCGTCGAAGCCCTGCAGCTGCGCGGGGCGGCGCACGCGGTGTTCAATGGCGTAGCGCGCCATCAGGCCGCGCGCGCTTGGCGAAAAAGCTGATGACCTTGTAGCCGCCGCCCTTCCAATCCTCGAACTGGCAATCGACGACGCGCGCCGCCAGCGCCTTGCGCAGGACCACCCGCGCATATTCGACCGAGGCCAGATTGATCACCACCGGCGCCCTGTCGGCCGCCAGGCGCTGGTTCAGGTAGTCAGTCACGGTGTTGCCCCAGTGGGCGTACAGGTCCTTGCCGCGTGGCGTGGCCAGCGCGGTGCCCATCTCCAGGCGATAGGGCTGCAGGCGATCCAGCGGGCGCAGCGCGCCGTACAGGCCAGACAGGATGACCAGGTGCTGCTGCGCCCACGCCAGGTCGGCCGCCTTCAGCGTCTTCGCGTCCAGCCCTTCGTAGACGTCGCCATTGAAGGCCAGCAGCGCCGGCTTGCTGTTGTAGTCCGTGGCTTCGGCTTGCCAGAGGCCGTAACGCGCCACGTTCAGCGCCGCCAGCTTGTCCGACAGGCTCATCAGGCCGGCCACCTGGGCCGGCGTCTTGCGGCGCAGCAGCTCGATCAGTTCGGCGGCACGCTCGGTGAACTCCGGTTCGGTGGCCTTCTTCAGCACCGGTGCGCGCACCGGCGTGTCGAAGTCCAGGGTCTTGGCTGGTGAGAGCAGGAACAGCATGGGCGCCATTGTCGCGTCCCGCACCCTCCCTCGCGCCGGGTGGCAGGGGTTGTCGATGCCGGGTCCGTCGATCCGATGTCGGTGCCGGCGAAGGCGCGCCTTGCCTTGCGGCGCTGCGTGGTCCACAGCCGCACGGCCCCGCGCACCAGAATGCCTGTCATGTCATATCGTGTCGCTCGCCTCAGCCGTGATTCGCTTCGCTCTCGTGCCAGCTGCCCAGTGCCCACTTCGACAGCCAGGCCATCGCGGCAAAGAGTAGCACGCCGGTGACTGTGATCAGCAGCAGCGCCGCGAACATGCGCGGGATGTTCAGCTGGTAGCCGCTCTGCAGGATCTGATAGGCCAGCCCGGTGCCAGTGCCGCCGGTACCGGCCACGAATTCGGCCACCACCGCACCGATCAGCGCCAGGCCGGAGCTGATGCGCAGACCGCCGAAGAAATACGGCAGCGCACTCGGGATGCGCAGCCGCCACAGCAGCTGCAGCCGGCTGGCGCGGTTGAGCTTGAAGTAGCTCATCAACCCCGGGTCGACGCTGCGCAGTCCGAGCGTGGTGTTGGCAATGATCGGGAACAACGCCACCAGCGTGGCGCAGATCACCAGCGACGCGGTCGGGCTCTTCACCCAGATGATGATCAGCGGCGCAATGGCCACGATCGGCGTCACCTGCAGCAGCACCGCATAGGGGAACAGCGCGGTTTCGATGATCCGGCTCTGCACGAAGGCGAAGGCGATCAGCACGCCCAGCACCGTCGCGCAGACGAAGGCGAACACCGTGATCTTCAAGGTGGTGAACAGCGCGCCGAAGAGCAGGCCGGCATCGGCCACCAGCGTCTGCGCCACCAGCAGCGGCGACGGCACCAGGAACCTGGGGATCTCGAAGGCCGTCACCCACCACTGCCACAGGCCGATCAGCAGCACTGCCACCAGCGACGGGTAGAAGATGCGCTGGACCTCGGCGCGCGCCAGCAGCGGCGGCGGTGCCGGCGTGGGGCTGGCGTCGGACGGCACCGGCTTGGTCTCGGCCATGGTGTTCATGCCAGCGCGCCCTCGACCCCGCCGCTGGAGCGCAGCAGGCTGTCCTGCAGCCGCTTGGCATGGCGGCTGAAGGCGGTCGAGACACGGAACTCCGGGCCGCGCGGACAGGGCTCGTCGATGCGCAACTCCTCGATCAGCCGGCCCGGGCGCGCCGCCATCACCACCACGCGGGTGGACAGGTACACCGCCTCGTAGAGGCTGTGGGTGACGAAGATCACCGTCAGCTTCTTCTTCTGCCAAAGCTCCAGCAGGTCGCTGTCGAGCTTGTTGCGCGTGATCTCATCGAGCGCGCCGAAGGGCTCGTCCATCAGCAGCAGCGTGGGCTGCGTGACCAGTCCGCGGGCGATGGACACGCGCATCTGCATGCCGCCCGACAGCTCGCGCGGCAGGTGGCCGGCAAACTTGTCCAGCCCGACCATCGCCAGCGCGTCGTGCACCCGCGGGCCGGACTCGGCGGCGGGCACGCCGGCCAGGTCCAGCGGCAGCCGCACGTTGGCCTGCACGCGCGCCCAGGGCATCAGCGTCGGCTCCTGGAAGACGAAGGACAGGCGGTGGCCGCTGCTTTCGATCTGCTCGACCGGCTTGCGCCACAGCAGCAGCCGGCCATTGCTGGGCTCCAGCAGCCCGGCGATCATCTTCAGCAGCGTGCTCTTGCCGCAACCCGAGGGGCCGAGCAGCGTGACGAACTCGCCCTCCTGCACCGTCAGGTTGACGGGCAGCAGCGCCTGGGTGCCGTTCGGGTAGGTCTTCTCGATCGACAGCACCTCGACGGCCGGCACGCTTGCCGTGCCGCTCATGCGGCCACCGTGGTGCGTTTGTACATCTCGATCAGGTGTTCGCCGGCGGTCACCGGCTCGTAGCGCGCTGGATTGCCGGGGCCGATGCAGCACGGCAGCGGCGCGATGCGCGCGTCGGGGTCGAGGTCGAAGAAATAGGCGATCGACCAGCGGTCGCGCCCGCTGAACTTGTTGATCACGCGGTGCATCGTCGAGCGCCAGCGGTCGTTGGTCCAGCGCGGCATCATGTCGCCGGTGTTGACCACCAGCGCGCCGGGCAGCGGCTTCACGTCGAGCCAGCTGCCGTCGGCGCGCTGCACCTGCAAGCCGCCGGCATCGTCCTGCGCCAGCAGCGTCATCGCACCCCAGTCGGTGTGCGCGCCGCAGCCGATCTGCCCTGGCGACGCCTCAGCTGGCTGCGGCGGATAGTGCAGCAGCCGGGTGGTGCAAGTCGGGTCGCGCATGTAGCCGTCGAAGGCATGCGGGGCCATGCCCAGACCTTGTGCGAACAGCGCCATCAACCGCCGCGCCACCTGTTGCATGGCCTGCGAATAGGCCTCGCACGCGGCGCCGAAGCCGGGCACAAGCGCCTCGTCGGGCCACTGGTTCGGCCCGTAGCTGGTGTTGCCGGTGTAGAAGCTTTCCTTCACGTCGGGCGGCATGCCCACGTCCAGCGACTGCCACCCGATCGGATCGAAGCCGCGCTTGATGGGCCAGTCGTCGATGTGCCAGCGCTTCTTGTCGGCCTCGGCCAACGCGAAGAAACGCTTCGATGCGCCGAATGCCGCGTCGAACACGGCTTGCGGAACGCCATGTCCGACCAGAGCGAAGAAGCCGGCCTCGCGCAATGCGGCGTCGATGCGCCGCGCCAGCGCGAGGTCGTCGCCGGCTTGCAGATCGATCAGCGGTACCGACATGCCGGCCTCGTCAGGGCATGATCTTCAGATCCTTGACGAACTCGGTGGTGTAGGTCTTCTTCAGGTCGACCTTGCTCGGGTCGACCAGCTTCATCGCCACCATCATGTCGTAGGTCTTCTTCATGCGCTCGTCGGTGATGATGCCGATGCCCATCCTGGCCGCGTCGCCGCCGTCGACCATGCCGGTCTCGTTCATCAGCTTGATGCCCACCGCGATCCGATCGTCGGTCATGTTCGGGTTGTCCTTCTTGATCAACGCGTTGGCCGCCGCCGGGTCGCCCTTCAGGTAGTCCTTCCAGCCCTGCATGCTGGCCTTGACGAAAGCCGCCACCGCCTTGGGCGTCTTCTTCAGCGTGTCTTCCATGCACACGATGGTGGTCGAGTACGGGGGCCAGCCGTAGTCGGACAGCAGGAACACGCTGGGCTTGAACTTGGCTTCCCTTTCGATGGCGTAGGGTTCGCTCGACAGGTAGCCCTGCTGCACCGCGTTCCTGTCGGCTACGAAGGGCTGGATGTTGAAGGTGTAGGGCCGCACCTGCGCATCGCTCAGGCCGAAGGTGGAACGCATCCAGGGCCAGTAGTTGGTATGGGCATCGGCCGAAATCAGGATGGTCTTGCCCTTCAGATCCTGCATCGTCTTCAACGTCTCGGGATGGCCGATCATCACCAGCGGATCCTTCTGGAAAGCCGCAGCCACTGTCACCGCATGGATGCCCTGCTCGCGCGCCTTCGCGATCTGCACGTCGTAGCCCATGACGCAATCGGTCTGCCCGGCGGCCAGCAGTTGCAGGCCGTTGACCTGCGGACCTCCCATCTTGAGGCTCACGTCCAACCCTTCTTTCTTGTACAGGCCGGTGGCCAGGGCCTGGTAGAAGCCGCCGTGCTCGGCCTGCGCATACCAGTTGGTGAGGAAGCTGAGCTTCTCCTGCGCTTGCGCGGTGCAGACGCCGAGGGCGGCAAACGCCAGGGCCAGGACGCGGGGGACAGGAGATTTCATGGGCAGATCCTTTGCTGGGCGGGACGGATGCGGGGCCTCACCGGGCCACCCGGCGAGAGCGCGCCAGAGGTGTTTCACCCGCGCGGCCAGGCTGCGGCGCCGCCGTGGTGCCGCAATGTAGCCGCTTTGCGGCTCCTCGCCACGAGCGTGCGCGCCCAGGCCCGATCGATGAACCCTGTCCGCTTGGCGCCTCTGCGGCCCACAGGCCGTCGCCTCCACCGCGATCAGGATGTCCGCCGTGGGCTGCATCCATGTCGTCGAAGCCGAGCTCTGCCTGGGCTTGCTTCACCGCCAGCCGAGCGACGGCAACGCCGGGGTGTTAGAAATCGCTGCCGAGCATGCGCGCCACCGGGCGCAATGACCGGGAGGTCCGGCCTTGCCCCGCGATACCCCGGCCCGTCCGGATTACTCCTGCAGCGCGGCCTTGTAGACCGACTGCCTCGGCTGCGCGAATACCCGTCGCAGCATCGGCTCGAACTCCTCGATCGGCAGCATCTGGCCCTTCGGGTCGAAGGCCGGGTTGTCGTACAGCGCGACGAACTCCTCGGTGCGCGCATAGTGCTCTTGGCCACGGAACATGTCGCGCATGTCGCGGTTCAGTCCGATGTGGTGGAAGAAGTTGTAGCCCTGGAAGATGCCGTGGTGCTGCACCATCCAGTGGTTGGCTTCGCTGACGAAGGGCTTGAGGATCGCCGCGGCGATGTCCGGGTGGTTGTAGCAGCCCAGCGTGTCGCCGATGTCGTGCAGCAGCGCGCACACCACGTACTCCTCGTCGCGGCCGTCGCGATGCGCCAGCGTCGCGGTCTGCAGGCAGTGGCGGTAGCGGTCGATCGGGAAGCCGCCGTAGTCGCCGTCGAGCAGCCTCAGGTGCGCGAGGATGCGGTCGGGCAGGCGCTGGCTGAAGTCCTTGAACTCGCCGACGATCAGCTGCCAGTCGGCGGCCGTGCTCTGGTCCATGCGAGTGAAGCTGGCGCGGTCGTTCATAGCGGCCTCCATCAGTTGCGGGGCAGGAAAAGCTGCATGACCTGCTCGGTCAGTTCGTCAAGCGATGCGCCCTGCTTCGGCTTGTACCACTGCACCGACCAGTTCAGCGCGCCCAGCACCATCAGCCGGGCCACGCGCGCATCGGCGCGGATGGTACCGGCAGCGCACAGCGCCTGCAGTGCATCGGCCCAGGCCGTTTCGTAGTCGCGCTGCAGCCGGGCGATGTCGGCGCGCTGCGCCGGCGTCAGCGAGCGCCACTCGTACAGCATCACCGGGATGAAGTCGCTGCCCGGGCCGAGCAGCACGTCGAAATGCGCGCGCACCAGCGTGCGCAGCAGGTCTTGGGAGGAGGCTCGGTCTGCCGCGGCAGCTTGCAGCGCCTGCGCCTGGCTGCGCAGCGCCGCGCGCATGCCCTGCTCCATCACCGCGAAGAGCAGCGCCGCCTTGCTCTCGAAGTGATAGAAGGGCGAGCCCGACTGCATGCCGGCGGCTGCCGCAATGTCGCGCGTGGTGGTCGCGGCAAAACCCTTGTTGCGGAACAGCCGTGCGGCGCCGCGCAGCAGCTCCTGTCGGCGGTTGCCTTCGTCGAGCGCGTCCGGCGCCTTGCGCGGCCGGCCGCGCGGCCGGCGCTGGGGCTCGGCGGCGGTCAGCGACTCCGGCATCAGCGCCCGCCCAGGCCCATCGAGCGGCTGATGACTTCCTTCATGATCTCGTTGGTGCCACCGTAGATGCGCTGCACGCGGGCGTCCGCATAGGCGCGGGCGATCGGGTACTCCCACATGTAGCCATAGCCGCCATGCAGTTGCACGCATTCGTCGATCACCTTGCACTGCAGGTCGCTGCACCAGTACTTGGCCATCGACGCGGTGGCGGTATCGAGCTTGCCGTCCAGCAGCGCCTTGGTGCACTGGTCGACGAAGACGCGGGCGATGTGCACCTCGGTCTGCATCTCGGCCAGCTTGTAGCGTGTGTTCTGGTAGGCCGCGACGGCTTGGCCGAAAACCTTTCGGTCCTTGACATAGGCCAGGGTGCCGTCGATCGAGGCCTGCGCGCTGGCCACCGCGCCGATGGCGATCTGCAGCCGCTCCCAGGGCAACTGCTCCATCAGGCAGATGAAGCCGCGGTTCTCCTGCGCTGCGCCGCCGAGCAGGTTCTCCGCCGGCACCTTGACGTCGCTGAAGAACAGCTCCGCGGTGTCCTGTGCCTTCAGGCCCACCTTCTTCAGCCGCTTGCCGGTCTCGAAACCGGGCATGCCACGCTCCACCAGCAGCAGGCTGGTGCCCTTGGCGCCGGCCGCGGGGGTGGTCTTGGCGACGACGATCACCAGATCGGCATGCCAGCCGTTGGTGATGAAGGTCTTGCTGCCGTTGAGCAGGTAATGGTCGCCCTGGCGGAGGGCGGTGCTCTTCACGCCCTGCAGGTCGGAGCCGGCCGCCGGCTCGCTCATCGCGATGGCGCCGACCAACTCGCCCGTGGCCAGTTTCGGCAGGTACTTCTGCTTCTGTGCCTCGGTGCCGTAGTGCAGGACGTAGGGCGCAACGATCTCGGTATGCAGCCCATAGCCGATGCCGCTGAATCCGGCGCCCGACAGCTCTTCCATCTGCACCACCGAATACAGCTTGTCCACGCCGGCGCCGCCGTAGGGCTCGGGCATGGTCATGCACAGGAAGCCGTTGGCTCCGGCCTTGCGCCAGACCTCGCGGTCGACGTAGCCCTGCTCTTCCCAGGCAGCGTGAAAGGGTGCGATCTCCTTGTCCATGAAGCGGCGGAAACTGTCGCGGAAGGCTTCGTGGTCGGCGTTGAACAGGTTGCGTTCGAGCATGGTCGGGACCTCGGGTTGAATTTCAGAAAGCATGCGCTTGGCGATAAGTCTATACGCCATGGCGAGGCGCAGCGACGGGCCGGCAAAATGTCCGGCCCACAACCCCACGGCTTCGGTGCCATGCAGCTGGACATCTTCGAAAACAACCGCGACCTGATGTTGCGCAACGACGTGCTGCATGCGTTGGAGCGGCGTGACCCCGTCTTGGCCCGTGCGGCCTGCCTGAAGCTCCAGGCCGAGTTGCCGCATGACGACGCATTGCCGCGGCTGGACCTGCTGGTGGCGACGCTCGAGCGCCCTGACGGCCCGCCCTTTGCCGGCCCGGCCGAGGCCGCCGAGGCCTTGCGGCACATGCAGCGCGACATAGAGTCGGCGGCGCAGCGGCTGTGGGGCGCGCAGGCAGGCGCGGCCTGGCTGGTGCCGCTGTGGCGACAGCTCGCGCAGCGCGCCGCAAGGCTGGACTTTCGCGCCGAAGAGGCCGAAGCCCATGGCGCCGCACTGTGGCTGAAGGCGGGCGACTTTGGCGCGGCCGCGGACTCGGTATCCCAGATCGAGTCGTGGCGCCGCATCCCCGCCCCGCTGACGTGGATGACCGAGGCGCGTTTTCGCCTCGACGGACTGGACACCAGCTGGGGGCTGCTGGCCGAACTCGCCTGGCTGTCGCCGCAGCACTTCGACACGTTGACGCGGCGGCTCGCCGACCCGGTGCTGACCCGGTTGCGCCGGCACTTCGATGCCGAGTTCGAAGGCGAAGGCACGGTGGCCGATCTCGCGTGGTTCCCGGCCTGGGTGCTGTGCGAAACACCGGCGCTGGCCGGCGGGTTGGGGCAGGCGCAGCCGGGGTTGCAGAGCCCGCCGGAACGCGCGATGCGCCTGCTGCTCGACCTGCTGCACCTGGAGAGCCAGGGCCGGCAGCGCGATCTGCTGGCGCAGCGCCGCAACCTGCGCGACCTGCAGCCGGTGCTGTATGCGGCCTACATGAAGTCGCGCTGAACCGGCATGCATCAAGCCCGCCCCGACAGCGCCAGATCCCCCGCCCAACGCTGGGCCGCGGGCATCCTCGGCGCGCTCTTTCTCGGCTGCGCGGCGCTCATCCTGGCCCTCTTTCCGCTGTCGGACTGGAAGGCGATGCTGGCCGCGCTGCTGCTGCTCGGCCTTGGCTTCGACGCGCTTCTTGCCGCGTGGCAGGCGCGCCCGTCGCTGCTGTCCAGAATCGGGCCGCTGCCCTGAGCCGCGGACCGTGCATCGGTGGCCGCGCTGATCGCAACCTACGCCGGCTCGCCGCTGTGCGGCGGCATGTGGACTTGTCGGCGCCACCGCTAGCCGGCTCATGGCAAGGCCCCTGCCCGATCAGCCCTGGCCGCCGCGAATGACGGTGCTGGTGCTGGCGCCGCACCCCGACGACTTCGATGCCATCGGCGTCACGCTGCGCCGCCTGCACGAACGCCAGCACCTGCTGCACCTTGCGGTGCTGACCGTTGGTGCCAACGGCGTCGACGGCCGCGGCAGCAGGGACGAGAAGACGGCGCTGCGCGAAGCCGAGCAAGCCGACAGCTGCCGCTTCTTCGGCCTGCCCGCAGCGCGCTGCCGCTTCCTGCGCCTGTGGGACGACCCGCTCGCCGACGCGCAGGACCACGCCCGGCTGCGCGCGCACATCCTGGGTCTTGGGCCCGACCTGGTCTTCATGCCGCACGGCAACGACAGCAACGCCACGCATCGCCGCGCGTACCAGAGCTTCTGCGCCATCGCGGCCGGCGATCGGCTCACGCTGCAGGCCTGCCTGAACCAGGACGCCAAGACGCTGGCCATGCGCCGCGACCTGTACACGAGCTTCGACGCCGACCTGGCGGAGTGGAAGGCCCAGCTGCTGCGCCACCACCGCTCGCAGCAGCAACGCAACCTGCGCACGCGCCACATTGGCTTCGATGCACGCGTGCTGCAGTTGAACCGCGACGCGGCCGCAAGCCTGGGCCTGGACTCGCCTTATGCGGAAGTGTTCGAGCTGATGCGCTTCGACGACGGCGTGCCTGTGCCGCACACCGGCTGATGTCGTCAGCGCCGCTGCCGCCAGGCCACGTAACGTGCGGCCAAGCGCTCCAACAGCGGCGGCTGCGCCCCGCCCTCGCTTGCCGGCGCATCCAAATTCAGCGGCGGCCCGCCGGCGCGATAGCTGTTGGCAAACAGATCCAGCACCTTGTGCCGGACCATGCCGCGCAGCGGCAGGTGGGCCATCATGCCGTAGGTGGCGGCGCGGCCCTTGCCGGCCAGGCTGGGGTCGGCCTTCACGGTGGCCGCTGCGTCGCGCAGGTCGCGCAGGTAGTCGTCGATCACCGGCAGGTGGCTGGCGGTGATCATCGCGTGCAGCCCGTCGGGGAACTGCAGGCGGTTGACCTGCCAACCCTTCGCATCCATCTGGTCGCCCACGGCGAAGATGTTGACCTCGGGCGTGGCCGAGCCATAGGCCAGCAGCGGGCCGTGCGGCTCGCCCAGCACCTTCAGCTCGGGCTGGGCTTCGATGCCGGCGCGCATGCGCTCGAAAGCCTGCTGCGTGCGCGCGGCCAGGTCGCGGTAGCCGGCGACGCCGAAGCGCTGCATCGCCGCCCAGGCCGCCGCGTAGGCGCCTCCAGGGCGCGTGCCCAGCAACGCCGGCGAAGCGAACACGCCGCCGGGCCAGTCCTCGCAGACGAACATCTGGTGTTTCAGCAGCTCCAGGTTGCGGTAGGTGATGGTCGATGCGCCCTTGGCGGCAAAGCCGTACTTGTGCAGGTCGGCCGACATCGAGGTGACACCCGGCACGCGGTAGTCCCACGGCGGCAGCACGACACCGTTCATCGCCATGAAGGGCAGGATGAAGCCGCCGACGCAGGCATCGACGTGCATCGGGATGCCGTGCTTCTGCGCGACGGCGCCCATGGCCTCGATCGGGTCGATGCTGCCGTGCGGGTACTCCGGCGCCGAGCCCAGCACCATCACCGTGTGGCGGTTGATCATCGACTCCAGCTTCGAGACGTCGGCATGCAGCTTGTCGTCCAGCGGCAGCAGCCGCAGCTTGACGCCGAAGTACTCGCTGGCCTTGAACCAGGCCACGTGCGCGGTGGTCGGCACCACCATCTCGGGATGGCGCACGCCGCGCGTGGCGCGCGCCCGGTCGCGGTAGGTCTTCACCGCCAGCAGGCAGCTTTCGGTGCCACCGGAGGTGACGACGCCGCAGGTCTCGGGCCCGCCGTGCAGCAGCTCGGCGGTGGCGGCAATGATCTGCGTCTCGAACTGCTTCAGGCTCTTGAAGGCGCTGGGGTTCAACCCGTTGGCCGACGAATAGGCCTGCCAGGCCTGGCCCAGGAAATCGGCATAGGGCTCATCGAGCCAGTACACCAGGCTCCACAGCCGCGCGTCCTTGTAGTTCGGATCGTGCGCGCCAAAGCCGCGCAGGTCCTGCAGGATCTCGTCGGGCGGGCGCCCGTGTTCGGGCAGGGCATGGGCCAAGACTCCGGCTCCTTGCTGAGGGCTGGTTGCGGCAGGCTAGCAGAAGCCCGCCAAAGAACAGGCCCGGTCGGCCGATGGTCAAATCGAAACATGAACCACCGAGCCTGGATCTGCAACGAACTGTGCGACGACTTCTCCGGCCTGCGCCTGGAGCAGCGCCCTCGCCTGCCCTGCGCCGCCGGGGAGGTGCGAGTGCGCGTGCACGCCGCGGCACTGAATTTTCCCGACCTGCTGATGACGCAGGGCAAGTACCAGCACCGCCCGCCGCTGCCCTTCGTCGCCGGCATGGAGTGCGCCGGCGAGGTGGTCGAAGTCGGCGACGACGTGTCGTGGCCGGCGGTCGGCGACGCGGTGTGCTTCGGCGCGCATGCCGGCGCCTTCACCGAGGAACTGGTGGCGCCGGCACCTGTGCTGCGGCCGGTGCCCAAGGGCTTCACCATGGCCGAAGGCGCGGCCTACGGCGTGGCGGCGCTGACGGCCTGGGTGGCGCTGGTGCGACGCGGCGCGCTGCAGCGTGGGGAGACGCTGCTGGTACATGGCGCCAGTGGCGGCACCGGGCTGGCGGCGGTGCAACTGGGGCTGCATTTGGGGGCCACCGTCATCGCGACCGGCAGCTCGACGCAGAAGCTGGCCGCGGCGCGCGAACTGGGCGCGCAGCATGTGCTGGTGGTGCAACCCGGCGCCGGGGAACTGAGCGATGCCGTCAAGTCCCTGACCGGCGGCCGCGGTGCCGACGTGGTCTTCGACCCCGTGGGCGGCGACCTGTTCGACGCCTCCGTGCACTGCACCGCCTGGGGCGGGCGCCTGCTGGTGGTGGGCTTCGCCAACGGCCGCATCGCCAGCGTGCCCAGCAACCTGCCGTTGATCAAGGGCTTCTCGGTGGTGGGCGTGCGCGCCGGCGAGTACGGCCGGCGCGACCCGGCGCGCGGCGCCGAGAACCGCCAGGCGGTCGAGGCGCTGGCCGCGCAAGGGCTGTTCCGCCCGCACATTGGCGCGCGCTTTGCCTTCGAGCGCTTGCCCGAGGCTTACCGCGCGATGGCCGAACGCCGCGTGGCCGGCAAGATCGTCATCGAGATGTGATCAGAAGCAGGTGGTGATCGCATCGACCACGTCGAAGCGCTCGTCCACTACCGCCATCCAGCGCCACTTGTCGAAGGTGGTGCAGGGGTGCGAAATGCCCAGGCCCACCAGGTCGCCGACCTGCGGCACCGCAGCGTTGCCGAAGCGCAGGTAGGCGTGCTGGTCGTTCATCCCGCTGACCTTCCATTCGGCGGGTGCGGGCAGCGGCAGACCCTGGCCGCGCCGGTACCAGCTGGCCGGAATCGGCATCTCGATGTCGTAGGAGCAATCGCGCTTGCCGGCGGTGAGGATGGCCAAGCCGTCCTCCGGTACCGACTGCACCATCGCCCAGACCTGCAGCGCCGCCTGCAGCCCGTGCCCGCAGCCCAGGCGCGTGTCCATCACCGCCATATAGCGGCTGTAGCTGCCATGGTCGTGCGTGACATAGCAGCCCGAGCGCAGCACGCCGCGCACCGCTTTCGACAGCGCCGGCTTCAGACGCGGTGCCACCAGGTCGAAGATGGCCGAGCCGCCGGCACTGACCAGCACCTCGTCACCTTCGAACAACTGCTCCTGGTCGCATTCAAGCGCCACCTCGGCGACACGCTGCAGCAGTCCCTGCACCAGCGCCTCGTCGTCGGCGCTGCGGCCTGTCGCCCAAAGGCCTTCGTAGCACTCGATGCCGACCAACTGAAGTGCGAGGCTGCTGCGCAGACGCCGCGCCAGCGCCAATGCCAGGCCGTGACTGCGGCAACCCGTGCGTCCCCCGTCGAGCCCGACTTCGAGCAGCACTTCGAGCGCGGCAGGCGGCTCCGCATGCGCGCGGTGCCACGCCTCGATCGACTCCAGCTGCTGCAGCGAATCGACCAGGAACAGCAGCCGCGCGCCCGGGTACTCACCGAGAGCATGCACGATACCATCGAGATCCGCCTTCGCGGCCACCTGGTTGGCAATCAGCGCACGGCGCACCCCTGAAGCCAGGCCCAGCCGCGCCTGCGTGACGTTCGCGAAGGTGATGCCCCAAGCACCGGCGCGCAACTGGGCCTCGAAGAGCTGCGGCGACATCGTCGTCTTGCCGTGCGGCGCCAGGTCCACGCCCCGATCACGCGCGAACTGCTGCATCCAGCGCAGGTTGCCGGCCAGCGCATCGCGCTGGATCACCGCCAGCGGCAGCGGCAGGTCGCCGCGCAACAGGTTCCAGCGCTGCGCGGCAATGGCAGAACGTCGCATGGGCGCCGCCCGGTGCGGGTAGCCCTTGGTGCCGGGGCTGCCTATCAGTGGGTCGAGCAGGTCCTGTGGGTACATGGTGCTTCCGGGCCGCGGCGCGGTGTAGTGGCGATGTGCGTGGCGCGAGCACATCATGCCCATACAACAACGCGGAGACAAACGTGCACAGACATCAAGGCCTCAGCGTGCTCCTGGTGGCGATCACGATGCTCGGCGCGCAAGGCTCGGTGCAGGCTCAGGACAGGAAGGTCGTCGAACTGCGCTACACCAGCGGCGCCCCACCGAAGGGCAACCCATGGGCGATGCGGATCGAGCGTCTCGTCGCCGCCGTGGACGAGGAGAGCAAGGGAGAGATGAAGATCCAGGCCTTCCTGTCCTCGCAGCTGGGCAGCGCGCAGGACACCGGTCCGCAGGTTGCGCGCGAGCGCATCGACATGGGCGGCCTTTCCACCGGCTCGGTGGCACTGGTCGTGCCGGAGATGGCACTGCTGTCGGTGCCGGGCTGCTTCGAAAGCCTGCAGCAGCAAGACCGCGTACTCGACAGCCATTTGATCGCGATTGTCGGCGCGCTTCTCGACAAGCAGGGCGCCAAACTCCTTGGCTGGGGTGAGATCGGCGCGATCGACCTGTTCGGCACCAAGCCCTTCGCCACGCCGAAGGATCTGGACGGCGTCAAGGCCGTCGCCTACGCCAGCAAGGCACAGAGGGTGACCTGCGGGTCGCTTGGCGCCACCGCCATCCCGCTGGACCGGCCCGAGTGGATTCCGGCGTTCCGGACCGGCATGGCGCAGTTGGTGACGACGCCGATCCCCCACGCGCTGCCATCGGGGCTGACCAAGGTGGCGCCAATGGCCACGCGCTGGGCCAAGATCGACACGCCCGCCTTCAACCTGACAAGCACGGCCCGCTTCGACCAGCTGCGCAACCCGCACCAGGAGGCCTTGCTGCGCGCCTACGCGCGTTCCACCTCGGCGCAGTTGCGTGGCAAGGTTCGCGGCTTCGAGGCCACGCTTTACGGCATGTGCGAAAAGGCCGGTGCTCAGGTGGTCGACCTGAGCCCGGAGCAACGTGACCTGTGTTTGAAGACACTGGCGCCGAACCAGCAACGCATTGCCGACCAGATCGGCGGCAGCGCGAAGGAAGTCCTCGCGGCGATGGACAACCGGGCGTAAGGCATGCAGGCGCTGGGCTCGACGAGCCTGGCGCGGGTCAGGCGACCCCACCTTCGTGGACCTTAGGGCCAATCAGGATGGTCCAGGCCTGGCCTCGCACCCATCATGCGCCCGCGCAGTGCGTGCGCGCCACCCCTGTTGACACAAATCCGGAGACCCGCTGCATGAAGCTCAATCCCCTCGTCTCGGCCTGGCTCATCGGCGGCGCCCTGCTCGCGCCGCATGCCCTGGTGCAGGCCCAGGCCAAGCCGATCGAACTGCGCTACTCCAGCGGTGCACCGCCGAAGGGCAACCCGTGGGTGATGCAGATCGAGCGCTTCGCCAAGGAGGTGGGCGAAGAGAGCAAGGGCGAGATCAAGATCCAGCCCTTCCTGGCTTCGCAACTGGGCAGCGAGCAGGACACGGTGCAGCAGGTGGCACGCGGGCGCATCGACATGGGCGGCTATTCCGGTGGCTCGGCCGCGCTGGTGCTGCCCGAGGTGGCGCTGCTGCTGATGCCCTTCTACTTCCGCAATGCAGCCGAGGTCGATTGCGTGCTCGACAACCACATGACCAAGATCGTCACCGACGGTTTCGCCAAGAAGGGCGTGCACTTTCTCGGCTGGACCTCGGTGGGCAGCATCGACATGTTCGGCAAGAAGCCGTTCATGGCGCCGCCCGACCTGAAGGGTGCCAAGGCCGCGATCTATGCCAACAAGACGCAGGCCTTGTTCTTCAGCTCGATGGGTGCCAGCGTCAACCCGCTGGGCCTGCCCGAATGGATTCCGGCGTTTCAAACCGGCATGGCCGACGTGGTGCTGACGACCATCACCTACGGCCTGCCCTCGGGTCTGACCAAGGTGGCGCCGGTGGTGTCGCGCGTCAACGCCTACGACTCGCCGGGCCTGACGCTGATGAACAAGGGCGTGTGGGACAGGCTGTCCAAACCGCACCAGGAAGCGATCATGCGCGCCAGCGCACGCAATCCCTCGGCCAAGTACCGCGAGGAGATCCGCGGCTTCGAAGGCACGCTGTTCGGCATGCTCAAGCAAGGCGGCGGCCAGGTGGTCGAAAGCACGCAGGAGCAGCGCGACGCCTGGCGCAAGGCCATGGAGCCGGTGTACCCGCAGATCGTCAAGGAAACCGGCGGTGACTCGGCTGCGTTCTATGCCACGATGGAAGCCGGCCGCAAAGCCTGCGCCAAATGACAGCGCAATTCGCGCCGGCTCCGGCCGGCGCGCGCTGGGTCGTCGACACCTGGCACCGGCTCGAATGCCTGATTGCGGTGGCCGCCTTCGGCTTCATCGCTCTGGTGCTGATCATCGACGTGGCCGGGCGTGAACTGCTGACACCGGTCTACAGGGTCTTCGACCTCAAGGGATCGCCCGGCGTCTTCGCGGCGCAGAAGATGTGCGTCTATGCCTTGGTCATCGGCAGCTTCTGCGGCGTCGGCGTGGCCACGGCCACCGGCAGCCACCTGCTGCCGCGCATCGGCTTCGGCTGGGTGCCCAAGGAATTCGGCCCCACGATGGACCGTATCGCCGACCTGGTGACCGGCCTGTTCTTCATCGGCGTGGCATGGTTCGGCTGGGTCTACGTGTCCTCGTCGATGCAGGCCGGCCTGCGCATGCAGGCCTTCGACATGCCGATCTGGCCGATCCAGCTGGCCATCCCGCTGGGCTTCCTGTCCGCATCGATCCGCTACTTCTTCTTTGCCGCCTGGCCGGCGCTGCGCCCGCTGCCGCCAGAGTTCCAGGAATGACCGCGCTGCTCTTGATTGCGCTGGTGCTGCTGCTGCTGTGGCTGCGCCAGCCGTTGGTCGTGATCCTGCTGTCGGTGGCGGCCTATGTGCAGATCGCCTGGGGCAAGGGCCAGCTCGACTACATCCTCGAGGACATGTGGGTCGCGCTCGACAAGGAACTGATCCTGTCGATCCCGCTGTTCATCCTGTGCGGCAACGTCATGACGCTGGGCTCGACGGCCAAGCGGCTGATCCGCATCATGGCCGCGCTGACGCAGCCGCTGCCCGGAGGCCTGGGCATCGCGGCGGTCCTCAGCTGCGGCATCTTTGCCGCCATCTCCGGATCCAGCATCGTCACCATGCTGGCCATCGGCTCGGTGATGTACCCGGCGATGCGCGCCGCGGGCTACGACAACAAGTTTTCCCTGGGCACCATCATGTCCGGCGGCACGCTGGGCATCATCATCCCGCCGTCGATCCCGATGATCATCTACGGCCTGGTCACCGAGGCCTCGGTGGTGGACCTGTTCACTGCCGGCATCGGCCCGGGCATCCTGATGCTGGTGGTGTTTTCGGTCTACGGGCTGTGGATGAACCGCAAGATGCCGATGCGCAGCTTCGACGCCGCCGAGTTCGTCAGCGCCTGCCGCGAAGGCATCTGGGCCGCGCTGCTGCCGGTGATCCTGTTGGGCGGCATCTACAGCGGCTACTTCACCGCCACCGAGGCGGCCGCCGTGGCCCTGCTCTACGCGCTAATCATCGAGATCTGGATCCACAAGGAGATGAAGCCGCGCGACTTCTACCAGGTGGTGCTCGACCAGTCCAAGCTCGGTGGCTCGTTGTTCCCGGTGCTGGCGGTGGCCCTGAGCCTGAACATCGTGCTGGTCGAGCACCGCGTGCCGGGGCAGATGGTGGAATTCATGCAGACCTTCATCAGCAGCCCGTTGATGTTCATGCTGCTGGTCAACCTGCTGCTGCTGATCGTCGGTTGCCTGATGACCACCGGCGAGGCGATCCTGATCCTGGCGCCGCTGCTGATGCCGGTGGCTGAGGCCTACGGCTACAACAAGGTGGTCTTCGGCATCATCATGATCCTGAACCTGGAAATCGGCTTCCTCACGCCGCCAGTGGGGCTGAACCTGATCGTCGCCATGTCGGCCTTCAAGCAGCCCTTCGGCCTGCTGGTGCAGTCCGCCCTGCCCTACATCGGGCTGATGCTGTTCTGCCTGGCGCTGGTGACCTGGCAGCCGTGGATCGCCATGTACCTGGTGGACGGCAAATTGCCGTGGTAGGCACTTGCGGGCAATCGCATAGACTCCTGAGGCGGCTTGCGGCGCATGGCCGCCCTTCATTTTCAGGCTCGCTGTTCTCGTTGCGTTCTGGCGCCGCTTCAGGCAAAACCGACAAGGGGGTAGCCGGCTGCGTTCAGCCCAAATTCACTCCGCCGGCCACCCCCTCGCCGGCTTTGCCGGGACCCGCAGCGCGCTTCGGCAGCAGGAACTCAGCCTTCGCACGCCGCTGCGCTCAGCGGACTTTGCGGACCACGGAATCTGGCCGACAGCGGGATCGAACATACAAGTGAGTAAGAATTTGGCTGAACGGAGTTGGCCACCCCGCTGGCAGACAGCGTGTGCCTCAACAGCGCGCATTGAACGACGGCCATGCGCCGGCAGCCGGCATTCGCTTGCGGATCGACGGAACGCGGGTTCTTCGCAACCCGCCGAGTGGCCTATCGAAACGATGCGTTGATCTTCGCCAGGGTGGCCGCGCCCGGACACAACGCGCGTTCGTCCAGCTTGTTCAGCGGCGTCGCGGCGGTGTTCAGCGCGGCATGCAGGTCGGTGGCCTGCGGGTCGACGTAGAGCAGCCCGGTGACCACCTCGCCGCGGGCCTGCAGCGCGTGCACGTGGTTCATCGCGCTGACCCGGTCGGTCGGGTCGTAGTCAGCGTGCAGCTTGCGAAGGCGCATCACGCTGCCGTCGTGCTGCGGCAGCTCGAGCACCTCGCCGGGCGGCGGTTCTGCCCTGATCTCCTTGGCCAGGTCGATGAAGTCGATGCGGCTGATGGCCTCGTTGTGCTCGCGCACGTAGTCGTAGCTGCGCGTGCTGCCTTCATGGTTGTTGAAGGCGACGCAGGGGCTGATGACGTCGATGAAGGCCGCGCCGCCGTGGCGGATGGCGCCTTCGATCAACGGCACCAGCTGCGCCTTGTCGCCGGAGAAGCCGCGCGCCACGTAGGTGGCGCCGAGCTGCAGCGCCATGCCGATCAGGTCGACCGGCGAATCGGGGTTGATCACGCCCTTCTTCGACTTGGAGCCGCGGTCGGCGGTAGCGCTGAACTGGCCCTTGGTCAACCCGTAGACGCCGTTGTTCTCGACGATGTAGACCATGCGCACGCCGCGCCGCATGGCATGGGCGAACTGCCCCAGGCCGATCGAAGCGGAATCGCCGTCGCCGGACACGCCCAGGTAGAGCAGCTCGCGGTTGGCCAGGTTGGCGCCGGTGAGCACGCTGGGCATGCGGCCGTGCACGGTGTTGAAGCCGTGGCTGGCGCCGAGGAAGTAGTCCGGTGTCTTGCTGCTGCAGCCGATGCCCGACAGCTTGGCCACGCGGTGCGGTTCGATGTCCAGCTCCCAGCAGGCCTGGATGATGGCCGCGCTGATGCTGTCGTGGCCGCAGCCGGCGCACAGCGTGCTGATCTTGCCTTCGTAGTCGCGCCGCGTGTAGCCCACCTTGTTGGTGGCCAGCGTCGGGTGGTGCAGCCGCGGTTTGGTCAGGTAGGTCATGTGCTTCTTGCCTTGCGGTGAAGTTCGGCCGCACGCGCCTCCATGTGGCGCGTGACGGCCTGGGTGATGAAGCGCGCGGTGATCGGCGTGCCGTCGTAGTGCAGCACGGCGAACAGCCGGTTCGGTGCCACCGCCAGTTCGTTGATCAGCAGGCTGCGCATCTGCGCATCGCGGTTCTGTTCGACGACGAAGACCTCGTCGTGGGCCTCGATGAACTCCAGCACGCTGGCCGGGAACGGGAAGGCGCGCAGCCGCAGGGCGTCGAGATGGATCTGGCCTTCAGCCAGGCTGTGCAGCGCCTCGTCCATCGCCGGGCTGGTGCTGCCAAAGTAGATGACGCCGTAGCGCGTCTTCTTGTCGGCGGCACGCGGCACCGGCTGCGGCACCAGCGTCGCCGCAGTCTGGAACTTGTCGTTCAGCCGCTGCACGTTGCGCAGATAGTCGCGCCCGGTCTCCGAATAGCGTGCGTACTCGTCGCGCGTCGTGCCTCGGGTAAAGAAGCTGCCCTTGGTGGGGTGCGTGCCGGGCAGCGTGCGCCAGGGGATGCCGTCGCCGTCGACGTCCTTGTAGCGGCCGAAGTCGCGGCCCGCCTCGAGCATCTCGGCGGTCATGATCTTGCCGCGGTCGAAGCATCGCGCATCGTCCCAGGCGAAGGGCTCGCACAGCCGCTGGTTCATGCCGATGTCCAGATCGGTCATCACGAACACCGGGGTCTGCAGCCGGTCGGCCAGGTCCAGCGAGGTCGCCGAGTGTTCGAAGCACTCGTGCGGGTCCTGCGGGAACAGCAGCACGTGCTTGGTGTCGCCGTGCGAGGCGTAGGCGCAGCTCAGGATGTCGGCCTGCTGCGTGCGCGTGGGCATGCCGGTGGACGGCCCGCCGCGCTGCACGTTGATGATGGTCACCGGAATCTCGGCAAAGTAGGCCAGGCCGATGAATTCGGTCATCAGGCTGACGCCCGGGCCGGACGTCGCGGTGAACGCGCGTGCGCCGTTCCAGCCGGCCCCCGTGACCATGCCGATCGAGGCGATCTCGTCCTCGGCCTGCACGATGGCATAGCGGTGCTCGCCGGTCGCCGGGTCGACACGCAGCTTGGCGCAGTACTTCTGGAAGGCCTCGGCCACCGACGACGAAGGCGTGATCGGGTACCAGGCGCACACACTCGCGCCGCCGTAGACGCAGCCCAGCGCCGCGGCGGTGTTGCCGTCGACCAGGATGCGCTGGCCGACCAGGTCGCGCTTTTCGACGCGCAGGCCCACCTTCTCATGCTGCAGGTGCTCGGCGGCGAAGTCGCGGCCCAGGTGCAGCGCGCGCACGTTCGAAGCCAGCAGCCGCTCCTTGCCGCGGAACTGCTCGCCGAACAGCGCCTCGATGACATCCATCTCGATGCCCAGCAGTTGCGCCAGCGCGCCGACGTAGAGGATGTTCTTGAACAGCTGGCGCTGCCGCGGGTCGTCGTAGGTGGCGTTGCAGATCTCGGTGATCGGCATGCCGAGCGTGACCACGTCGTCGCGGAAGGCGCTGGGCGGCAGCGGGCGCGTCGAGTCGTAGAAGAGATAGCCGCCGCTTTCGACCTCGCGCACGTCCTGCGCCCAGGTCTGCGGGTTCATCGCCACCATCATGTCGATGCCGCCGCGCCGGCCCAGCCAGCCCTGCTCGCTGATGCGGGCCTCGTACCAGGTGGGCAGGCCCTGGATGTTGCTGGGGAAGATGTTGCGCGGGCTGACCGGCACGCCCATGCGGATGACGGCCTTGGCGAACAGCTCGTTGGCCGAGGCCGAACCCGAACCGTTGACGTTGGCGAACTTGACGACGAAGTCGTTGACGGCGTGGATGCGCTTCATGACGTGGTCTCCACCTCGCGGGCAGTGCTGCCGGCATAGCTCATCTGGATCAGGAACTTCTGCATGTCCCAGGCCCCGGTGGGGCAGCGTTCGGCGCACAGCCCGCAGTGCAGGCAGACGTCCTCGTCCTTGACCATCACGCGACCGGTCTTCAGCGTGCCGCTGACATACAGCGCCTGCGTCAGGTTGGTCGACGGCGCCTTCAGGCGCGTGCGCAGCTCGGCCTCGTCACCGTTGTCGGTGAAGGTGATGCAGTCGGTCGGGCAGATGTCGACGCAGGCGTCGCATTCGATGCACAGCTTCTGCGTGAAGCTGGTCTGCACGTCGCAGTTCAGGCAGCGCTGGGTTTCCTTGAACGCGGTGGCCGCATCGAAGCCCAGCTCCACCTCGATGCGGATGCTGGCCAGCGCCGCCTCGGCCTTGGCCCAGGGCACCTTGAAGCGGGCATCGTCCGACACCGCGTTGTCGTAGCTCCACTCGTGGATGCCCATCTTCTGCGACACCAGTTGGGTCATCGGCGGCGGGCGCTGGGACACATCCTCGCCACGCAAGAACAGGTCGATCGACACCGCGGCCTCATGCCCCTGCGCCACCGCGGTGATGATGTTCTTCGGGCCGAAGGCGGCGTCACCGCCGAAGAAGACCTCCTGGCGCGTCGACTGGAAGGTGGTGGCGTTGAGCTTCGGCAGGCCCCAGTCGTCGAACGCGATGCCGGCGTCACGCTCGATCCAGGGAAAGGCGTTTTCCTGACCGACGGCGATCAGCACCTCGTCGCAGGCAAAGAAGACCTCCGGCTCGCCGGTGGGCTTGAGGCTGCGCCGTCCCTTGGCGTCGTACACCGGTTCGACGATCTCGAAGTTCATGCCGACCAGCTTGCCGGCCTCAACCACAAAGGCCTTGGGCACGTGGCAGTTGATGATCGGGATGCCTTCGTGCATGGCATCCTCCTTCTCCCACGGCGAGGCCTTCATCTCCTCGAAGCCGCTGCGCACGATGACCTTGACGTCGCTGGAACCCAGGCGTCGCGCCGAGCGGCAGCAGTCCATGGCCGTGTTGCCGCCACCGAGCACGATAACCCGAGGCTTGACGCTCTTGGCATGGCCGAAGGACACCGACGCCAGCCAGTCGATGCCGATGTGGATGCTGTCGGTCGCCTCCTTGCGCCCGGGGATGTCCAGGTCGCGCCCGCGCGGCGCGCCGCAGCCGACGAAGACCGCGTCGTAGTCCTCGGCCAGCAACTGTTTCAGCGAATCGATGCGGCGGTGGGCGACCAAGTCGACATGCGGCATGTCGGTGATGTAGCCGGTCTCCTCGTCGATCACGCTCTCCGGCAGGCGGAAGCGCGGGATCTGCGACCACATGAAGCCCCCCGCCTTGGCCTCGCTGTCGAAGACCGTGACGTGATAGCCCAGCGGCGCCAGATCGCGCGCCACCGTCAGCGAGGCCGGCCCGGCGCCGACGCAGGCCACGCGCTTGCCGTTGCGCGGCGCGGCCTTGGGCAGCCGCGAGCGGATGTCTTCCTTGTGGTCGGCGGCCACGCGCTTGAGCCGACAGATGGCCACCGGCTCGGGCTTGGCCAGGTTTTCTTCCTCCACGCGCCCGCGCCGGCAGGCCGGCTCGCAGGGGCGGTCGCAGGTGCGGCCCAGGATGCCGGGGAAGACGTTCGATACCCAGTTGACCATGTAGGCATCGCCGTAGCGGCCCTGCGCGATCAGCCGGATGTATTCGGGGACGGGGGTGTGGGCCGGGCAGGCCCATTGGCAATCCACCACCTTGTGAAAGTAGGCGGGATCCTGGGTATCGGTGGGCTGCACTCTCGTGTCTCCTGGGCGACATCCGGCCTGGAGAGCAGGCTCGTCGGTGCACCCTTCTTGGTTCGGTGATTATCTAAGCATGCCGGTTGGCGCATGTGAATCGGCGTCCACCCCGGCGCGCGTGAGATGTTGGCGCCGCGCCGGGCTCATTGGGCGGCCACGCGCAGCAGCTTGACGAAGCCCGCGGCCTTGCGGCCCTTGCGCGCGCGCTTGCCCAAGTGTTCGGCCAGCCCAGCCCCGCGCAGCAGTTCCTCCTTGGCCTTGCCGCTGCGGCCCTGACCGATCAGCTTGAGCGTGTCGGCGAAGCTGGCCACCGACAGCAGCGGATCCTTGGCATCCACGTCCATCAACGTCAGGCCACGCCCGCCGTTGGGCTGGTGCTTCAGCTCATCGAGCGGGAAGACCAGCAGCCGCGCACCCAGACTCAGGCAGGCGACCTGGCCGTGGCTCGCGGCCACCGCCACCGGCGGCAGCACCTGGTGTGCATCGTCCACGCTCAAGAAACTCCTGCCGCTGCGGTTGCGCGCCACCATGTCGGCCACCTTCGCCAGCAGGCCGAAGCCGCCAGTGTTGGCCAGCAGCAGCATCGTCTCGGGCGCACCGGCGAAGTAGTGCGCCGGCTGGGTGCCGGCCTCCAGGTCGATCAGCGAGGTGATGGGCTGGCCGTCGCCGCGGCCGCCGGGCAGCGCCGCCACGGCCACGCTGTACACCCGCGCGCTGCCGCCGGCGGCGCTGCCGAAGACCAGCAGCGGGTCGACGCTGCGGCAGGCGAAGGTGCCATAGAGCGCGTCACCGGCCTTGAAGCCCAGCGTGGCCGGGTCGACCTCGTGGCCCTTGAGCGCGCGCACCCAGCCCTTCAGACTGACCACCACCGTCACCGGCTCGTCGACCACCTTGATCTCGGCGACCGCGCGCTTTTCTTCCTGCACCAGCGTGCGCCGATCGTCGCCGTGGGCCTTGGCATCGGCTTCGATCTCACGGACCAGCGTGCGCTTCAGCGCCGCGGGGCTGCCCAGGATCTCCTCCAGCTTGCCCTGCTCCTCGCGCAGGACCTTCAGCTCCTGCTCGATCTTGATCGCCTCCAGCCGCGCCAATTGCCGCAGCCGGATATCCAGGATGTCCTCGGCCTGCCGGTCACTGAGCTTGAAACGCTCGATCAACGCCGGCTTCGGCTCGTCGGCGTTGCGGATGATGCGGATCACCTCGTCGATGTTCAGCAGCACGATCTGCCGGCCTTCGAGCACGTGGATGCGCTCGAGCACGCGACCCAGGCGGTGCTGGGTGCGCCGCTGCACCGTGGCTTGACGGAAGTCGATCCACTCGGTGAGCATCTGGCGCAGACTCTTCTGCGTCGGCCGGCCGTCGCGCCCGACCATCGTCAAGTTGATCGGCACGCTGCCTTCCAGGCTGGTGTGCGCCAGCAGCGCGGTGATCAGTTCGCCCTGCTCCACCGTGCGACTGCGCGGTTCGAACACCAGGCGCACCGGCGCGTCCTTGTTGGATTCGTCGCGCACCGTGTCCAGCACCGCCAGCACCGCCGCCTTCAGCTGCACCTGCTCCTGCGACAACGCCTTCTTGCCCGCCTTGACCTTCGGGTTGGTGAGTTCCTCGATCTCCTCCAGCACCTTCTGCGCGCTGGTGCCGGGCGGCAGCTCGGTCACCACCAGCTGCCACTGGCCGCGCGCCAGGTCCTCGATCTTCCAGCGTGCGCGCAGCTTCAGCGAGCCGCGGCCGCTGCGGTAGGCCTCGCGGATGTCGGCGGCGCTGGAAATGATCTGCGCCCCACCGGGGAAGTCCGGCGCCGGCAGCAGCGCGAACAGTTCTTCGTCCGGCAGCCGCTCGTTGCGCACCAGCGCCACGGCCGCAGCGGCCACTTCGCGCAGGTTGTGGCTCGGGATCTCGGTGGCCAGGCCGACGGCAATGCCGCTGGCGCCGTTGAGCAGCACGAAGGGCAGCCGCGCCGGCAGCAGCGAAGGCTCTTGCGTCGAGCCGTCGTAGTTGGGCACGAAGCCGACCGTGCCCTCGTCGATCTCGTCCAGCAGCAGCCGGGCGATCGGTGCCAGGCGTGCCTCGGTGTAGCGCATGGCCGCGGCGCCGTCGCCGTCGCGGCTGCCGAAGTTGCCCTGGCCGTCGATCAGCGGGTAGCGCTGCGAAAAGCCCTGCGCCATACGCACCAGCGCGTCGTAGGCCGCCTGGTCGCTGTGCGGGTGGAAGCGGCCGAGCACGTCGCCGACGACGCGCGCGCTCTTCACCGGCTTGGGCGCTGCGCCAGCGCCGAAGGACAGGCCCATGCGCTGCATCGCATAGAGGATGCGGCGCTGCACCGGCTTCTGCCCGTCGCACACGTCGGGCAGTGCGCGGCCCTTGACCACGCTCAAGGCATATTCGAGGTAGGCGCGTTCGGCGTAGTCGGCCAGCGGAATGGCGTCGTCGGGGTCCGCGGGTGGGGGGTCGAAGAGATCGGGTTCCAGGCTCATGCAGTCGTGTCGTCGGGAGTCAGCGCGGGAACATCTCGCGCAGTTTCAGTTTCCAGAACTTGCCGGTGGAGGTGCGCGGCACGCCGGCGATGGTTTCATAGCGCTCGGGCAGCTGCCACTTGGCAAATCCGTGCTGCAGCAGGTGTGCGCCCAGCGCGACGACATCGACCGTCTGCCCGGGTTTGAGCACGATGCAGGCCAGCGGCCTTTCGCTCCACTTCTCGTCGGGGATGGCGATCACCGCCGCCTCGGCAATGGCCGGATGCGCCATCAGCGCATTCTCCAGGTCCACTGAAGAGATCCACTCGCCGCCGGACTTGATCAGGTCCTTGGTGCGGTCGGTGATCCGCAGGTAGGCCAGTTCGTCCATCGTCGCCACGTCGCCGGTGCGCAGCCAGCCGTCCTCGGTGAACTTCTCGGCGCTGACCGGCACCTCGTGGTAGCTGCCGGTGATGTAGGGCCCGCGCACCTGCACCTCGCCGGGCGACTTGCCGTCGTGGGGCACCACAAGGCCCTCGTCGTCGCAGAGGCGCACGTCGACCAGCGGCACCGGCGTGCCGGCCATCGCGGCGCGGCGGAAGCCCTCGTCCTCGCCGGCATTGCGCAGTTCGGCCCGCGGGTAGGACACGGTGGCCAGCGGCGAGGTTTCGGTCATTCCCCAGCCCTGGCCGAGGGTGATGCCATGGCGGGCGAAGGCGCGGATCAGCGCCTCCGGCACCGCCGAACCGCCGACCAGCGAGCGCATGCCCACAGGCATCTTCCAGCGGCCGGGCTGGGCGGACTGCGCCGCCTCGAAGGCCTGGATCAGGCTCATCCAGATGGTCGGTACGCCCAGCGACAGCGTCGGCGGCTCCAGTTGCATCAGGTCGAGCAGGTCGTCGGCATGCAGGTGCGGCCCGGGGAAGACGATCTTCGCGCCCATCATCACCGCGCCGTAAGGCATGCCCCAGCAGTTGGCATGGAACATCGGCGTCACCGGCAGCAGGCAGTCGGTGCCCTTCAGGTCCCACACGTCGCCCAGGCAGCCGACCAGCGTGTGCAGCACGGTCGAGCGGTGCGAATAGACCACTCCCTTGGGCCGCCCCGTGGTGCCCGAGGTGTAGCACATCGAGGTCGGGTCGCGCTCGTCGTGTGCCGCGTACCGGAAGCCGTCCGGGTCGGCCCCATCCAGCAGCGCTTCATAGTTCGTGAACTCCGCCGGCACCGCCGCGCCGGAGAAGGGAAACACGATCACCTTTTCGAAGTCATGCAGGTGCGCGAACTGCCGGTACAACGGCAGCAGGATGTCGTCGACGATCAGGAAACGGTCCTTGGCATCCGCAGCGATCCAGCCGATCTCGTCGGGTGCCAGGCGCAGGTTCAGCGTATGCATCACGCCGCCGGCCGCCGGGATGCCGAAATAGGCCTCCAGGTGCGCATGGTGATTCCAGGCCAGCGTAGCCACCCGCTCACCCTTGCGCAGACCCAGCTGCTGCAGCGCCGAGGCCAGCGCACGTGTGCGCCGGTAGTACTCGCCATAGGTGTGGCGGCGCAGCGTCTTGTCGGGCAGCCGCGAGATGATCGGGTTGGCGGCAAAGATGGTGCCGGCGCGCTCCAGCAAATGGTTCAGCGACAGCGGCACGTCCATCATCGTGGAAATCATCGGTTGTCTCCGTGGGGCGGATGTGGCGCGCGGTCCGTCATGTCTGCCGCAAGGGCTTCCTGATCCAGCGCAAGGCGCGCCTGGTACTCGCGGTCGAGCATGCTCATGACCACCAGGGAGTCGTAGCCGTCGGCACCGTCGATCGAGACGCGCACGCTCTCGCGCAAGCGCCCCTCTTCGACGAAGCCCTCGTTGGCATACAGCGCCAGCGCGCGGGTGTTGAGCTGCTTCACGTCCAGCCAGAAGCGGTGCGCGTGCAGGTCGCGAAAGGCCATCTGCTTGAGCAGCCGCACGCAGGCCCGGCCGTAGCCGCGTCCCTTGGTCTGCATCACCAGGCGCTTGAGCTCCACACTGCGCTGCGGGTTGCGGCAGCCCTGCAGGATGACGAAGCCGATGCTGGCGTAGTCCTCCCCGCCCTCGACGATGAAGTGGCGGAAATCCGGGAAGCGCACGGCGCCCTCGTGCTGGGTGCGCTCCCAGGGGGTGATGAAGGGCAGGTTGTGGCTGTCGCGCTCGACCGAGATCACGAAGTCCAGGTCGGACAGCATCGTCGGGCGCAGGCGCAGTCGGGGGATCATGATGTTGGCAGACGGCGGGCCGGGCCCGCGAACTGGGCGCCACTGTATCGGAAGCCGCGCATGGCCCCGAAATTGCATGTGCGTGCCGATCGATCAGCCCGACAAGGGCATGCCGGCGTCTAGGGTTTGGGAGGATGGTTTCTTCAACCCGCTTCGGATTTACTCTGCCGCTGTCGTGCCGGGGCTTTGGCGCACCCGGCTTGAATACAACGAAACATGTCTAGGAGAGTTCCAATGAATGAGCAGCAACTCAGGGGCCTGATCGAAGAGGTCAAGTCGGGCAAGCTGCCGCGCCGCAGCTTCATTCACAAGATGGTCGGCCTGGGCCTGAGCGCGCCGATGGCGTCGATGATGCTGATGCATGCCGGTGTGCAGGCACAGACCGCGATGCCGCCCTACAAACCCACGAAGCGCGGCGGCGGCGGCACGCTCAAGCTGCTGTGGTGGCAGGGACCGGTGCTGCTGAACCCGCATTTCGCCAGCGGCACCAAGGAACAGGAAGGCTCGCGCGTCTTTTATGAGCCGCTGGCCAGCTGGGACGCCGAGGGCAACCTGGTGCCCACGCTGGCCGCCGAGATCCCGACCAAAGACAACGGCGGCCTGTCGGCCGACGGCAAGGTCGTCACCTGGAAGCTCAAGCAGGGCGTCACCTGGCACGACGGCAAGCCCTTCAGCGCCGACGACGTGGTCTTCAATTGGGAGTACAACGCCAACCCGGCCACCTCCACGGTCTATGTGGCGGTCTATCGCGACATCAAGGTGGAGAAGGTTGACACGCACACCGTGCGCGTCACGTTCCCAAAGCCCACGCCTTTCTGGGCCGAGCCCTTCGTCGGCACCGCCGGCATGATCGTGCCCAAGCACCTGTTTGCCGACTACATCGGCGCCAAGTCGCGCGAGAACCCGGCCAACATCAAGCCGGTCGGCACCGGGCCCTACAAGTTCGTCGACTTCAAGCCGGGTGACATGCTGCGCGGCGAGGCCTATGCCGGCTACCACCAGCCCAATCGGCCGTACTTCGATGCGGTGGAAATGAAAGGCGGCGGCGACGCCATCTCGGCGGCGCGCGCGGTGCTGCAGACCGGCGAGTACGACTACGCCTGGAACCTGCAGGTCGAGGACGAGATCCTCAAGCGCCTGGAGGGCTCGGGCAAGGGCAAGGTGACGATCGTGCCCGGTGGCAACATCGAGTTCATCATCCTCAACTATTCCGACCCTTGGACCGAGATCGACGGCGAACGGGCCAGCGCCAAGAGCCGGCATCCGTCGTTCCAGGACAAGGCGGTGCGCGATGCGATGGCGCTACTGGTCGACCGCAAGGGTGTGCAGGACTTCATCTACGGCCGCACCGGCATCGCCACGGCCAACTTCCTGAACAACCCGCCGCGCTACAACAGCAAGAACCTGAAGTTCGAGTTCAACGTCGACAAGGCCAACCAGATCCTCGAGGCTGCGGGCTGGAAGAAGGGTGCCGACGGCATCCGCGCCAAGGGCAATGTCAAGCTCAAGTACGTGTACCAGACCTCGGTCAACCAGCCTCGGCAGAAGACGCAGGCGATCATCAAGGACGCCTGCGCCAAGGCCGGCATTGACCTGGAACTGAAGTCCATCACCGCGGCGGTGTTCTTCGGCGGCGACTTTGCCAACCCCGACACCTACACCAAGAACTGGGCCGACATGGAGATGTACACCACCACCATGACGCAACCCGATCCGCAATTGTTCATGGAGCAGTATTGCAGCTGGGAATTCGCGCAGAAAGCCAACAAGTGGGCCAGCCGCAATGTCAGTCGCTGGCGAAACGACGAGTACGACGCCACGCACAAAGCGGCGCAGGGGGAACTGGATCCGATCAAGCGCGCGGCCATGTTCATCAAGATGAACGACCTGGTGTGCAGCGACAACTACATTGTCCCGGTGGTGTACCGGCCGCGTGTGTCGGCGGCGGTGAACAAGCTGTCGGCACCGCTGTCCGGCTGGGACAACGACATGTGGGCCCTGCCCCACTGGTTCAAGGAATCCTGATCCGGCGCCCTCCCGTCCGTACCTGCTGCGGCCTCCGCTGACGACCTGGGTCGCCCTTGGGTAACTACATCCTGCGCCGCCTGCTGATCGCGGTGCCGAGTCTGCTCGGCATCAGCATCATCCTGTTCACGGTGCTGGCGCTTGCGCCGGGCGACCCGTTCGAGGAGATGGCCACCAACCCGGCCGTGCCGCCCGAGGTGCGCATGGCACTGCGCGCGCAGTTCGGCCTGGACGACCCGGTCTGGCAGCGCTACACGCATTGGCTGGCCAGCATGCTGCAGGGCGACTGGGGCTTCTCCTTCGTCAGCCGCATCGACGTCGACGAGCTGATCCTGCAGCGTCTGCCGGTCACCGTCGCGATCATCGGCAGTTCGCTGATCCTGGCGCTGCTGGTGGCGCTGCCCGTGGGCATCCTGGCCGCCGTCAAGCCCTATTCCTGGTTCGACCGCATCGCCAGCACGCTGGCCTTCATCGGCTTTTCGCTGCCGACCTTCTTCACCGGGCTGCTGTTCATCCTGTTCTTCTCGATCAAGCTCGACTGGCTGCCCTTCGTCTTTCGCGCCGACATCTCGGCCACCGGCTGGGCGTGGTGGTGGGAGCACCTCAAGCAGAGCATCATGCCGGTGTCGGTGCTGGGACTGGCGCTGGCCGCCAGCTGGATGCGCTACGTGCGCTCCTCGGTGCTCGACGTGGTGCGGCTGGACTACGTGACTACCGCGCGCTCCAAGGGCCTGACCGAGCGCGTGGTGATCCTCAAGCATGCAGTTCGCAATGCGCTGATCCCGGTGGTCACGCTGGTGGCACTGCAGCTGCCGCAGCTGTTCGGTGGCGCCATCGTCACCGAGCAAATCTTCCGTATCCCCGGCATCGGCTCGCTGCTGATCGACGCGGTGCTGCGCAACGACACGCCGGTCATCATGGCCGTGACCTTCGTGCTCAGTGCGCTGGTCATCCTCTTCAACCTGTTGGCCGACATCGTCTATGGCTGGCTCGACCCCCGCATCAGCTACCGCTAGCCCATTGGGCAAGCCCGCAGCCAGCGCGTCGCTTTGGGCCGAGTCCTGGCTGCGCTTCAAACGTCACCGCCTGGCCTACCTGAGCCTGTGGGTGCTGGGGCTGCTGGTGCTGGCGGTGCTGCTCGGGCCCTTCGTCTACAAGGTCGGCATCAACGACATCGACTTCAAGGCGCGGCTGGCGCCGCCGTCGTGGCAGCACCCGATGGGCACCGACGATCTCGGCCGCGACCTGCTGGCCCGGGCGCTCTACGGCGGACGCATCTCGCTGGCGGTGGGCTTCGCCTCGATGGTGGTGGCCATCCTGGTGGGTGTGACCATCGGCGCCATCGCCGGCATCTCGCGCGGCTGGGTCGATGCCGTCCTGATGTGGGTCACCGACCTGTTCCTGAGCCTGCCGCAATTGCCGATGCTGCTGGTGCTGATCTTCTTCTTCCGCGATGGCCTGAAGGCGATCGTCGGTCCGGAGGTCGGCATCTTCCTGCTCATCGTGCTGGTCATCGGTGGCTTCCGCTGGATGCCCGCGGCACGGCTGGTGCGCGCGCAATTCTTCAGTCTTCGGGAGAAGGAGTTCGTCGAAGCCGCGCGCGCGCTCGGCGCCAGCACGCAACGCCAGGTGGCGAGGCACATCCTGCCCAATGCGCTGGGGCCGGTGATCGTGGCGGCCACCATCGACGTGGCGGCGGCGATCATCCTGGAAAGCACGCTCAGCTTCCTCGGCCTGGGCTTTCCGCCCGACATCCCCACCTGGGGCCGCATCCTCTTCGATGCCAAGGACTACCTGGACATCGCCATGCACTGGTCGCTGTTCCCCGGGCTGGCGATCTTCATCACCGTGCTGTCGATCAGCTTCATCGGCGACGGCCTGCGCGATGCACTCGACCCGAGACGGGTGATGTGATGCGAGCGCCGGGCCGTCCCAAGCTCGCACCGCGCCCCCTTGGGGGGCCGACGCCGCAGGCGTCTTGGGGGTCATAGTCGATGGCCCTTCTCGAAATCCAGGGGCTGAAGACCCATTTCAAGACCGAGGACGGCTGGCTGCACGCCGTCGACGGTGTGGACATCGCCATCGACCGGGGCGAGACCGTCGGCATCGTCGGCGAATCCGGCTGCGGCAAGAGCGTCACCGCCAAGACGGTGCTGAAGCTGATCGACATGCCGCCGGGCAAGATCGTCGCCGGAAAGGTGCTGTGGAAGGGCCGCGACCTGGTGCCGCTGCCGCCCGAGGCGATGCAGAAGATCCGCGCCAAGGAAATCTCGATCATCTTCCAGGAGCCGATGACCTCGCTGAACCCGGTGTACCGGGTGGGCGAGCAGATCGCCGAGAGCCTGCGTCTGCACGAAGGCCTGTCGCGCAAGGACGCACTCGACCGCGCGGTGGAGATGCTGAAGCTGGTGCGCATTCCCACACCCGAGCGGCGTGTCAACGACTACCCGCACCAGTTCTCCGGGGGCATGCGCCAGCGCGTGATGATCGCCATCGCGCTGGCCTGCAAGCCGCAGCTGGTGATTGCCGACGAACCCACCACCGCGCTGGACGTGACCATCCAGGCACAGATCCTCGACCTGCTGGGCCGGCTGAAGGACGAGATGGGCATGGCCGTCATGCTCATCACCCACGCCATGGGCGTGGTGGCCGAGGTGGCACAGCGCGTGGTGGTCATGTACGCCGGCAAGGTGGTCGAGGAAGCGCCGGTGCGCGAACTCTTCGCCCACCCGCGCCACCCCTACACCCAGGGGTTGATCCACTCGATCCCGCGCATCGACCTCGATGCGCGGCACAAGGTGCGGCTGGAGGCCATCCCCGGCACCGTGCCCAAGCTGATCGACCCGCCGGAAGGCTGCCGCTTCGCCGCGCGCTGCAAGCATGTGCGCACCGAATGCCGCCAGGCCACGCCGCCGCTGCGCGAGGTCGCATCGGGCCATCGGGTGGCCTGCATCCTGGATCTGCCGACGTGAACGCCGCATGGCTGTTCCGCAGGCGTTCGCTCCCCCTCGGGGGGACGGCGCGCAGCGCCTTGGGGGCCAGATGAGCGTCCCGCCGCTGCTGCAGGTCAAGGGCCTGAAGAAACACTTCCCGATCCGCGGCGGGCTGCTGCGTCGCGTGGTCGACCACGTGCATGCGGTGGACGGCGTCAGCTTCGAGCTGGCCGCGGGCGAGACGCTGGGCGTGGTCGGCGAATCCGGCTGCGGCAAGAGCACCACCGGCCGCTGCGTGCTGCGGCTGATCGAACCGACCGCCGGCGAGGTGCTGTTCGAAGGCCGCGACGTCGGTGCGATGGGCCCGCAGGAACTGCGCGGCCTGGCGCGCGACATGCAGATCATCTTCCAGGATCCCTTCGCCAGCCTGAACCCGCGCATGACGGTGGCGGCCATCGTCGGCGAAGGCCTGGTGATCCACAAGTTGGCCGACGGCCCGCGCGCCATCGAAGAACGCGTCGTGCAGTTGCTGGAGACGGTGGGCCTGTCGAGCGACCATATGCGCCGCTATCCGCATGAATTCTCGGGCGGGCAGCGCCAGCGCATCGGCATCGCGCGCGCGCTGGCGGTGAACCCGAAGCTGGTGGTCTGCGACGAGGCCGTGTCGGCGCTGGACGTGTCGATCCAGGCGCAGGTGATCAACCTGCTCGAAGACCTGCGCGAGCAGTTCAACCTGACCTACATCTTCATCGCCCACGACCTGAGCGTGGTCGAGCACATCAGCCACCGCGTGGCGGTGATGTACCTCGGGCGCATCGTCGAAGTGGCGCCGTCGCGCGATCTCTACACCTCGCCCAGGCACCCCTACACCGAAGCACTGCTGTCGGCGGTGCCGATCCCCGACCCGACGGTGGCACGCAAGCGCATCGTGCTCGAAGGCGACGTGCCCAGCCCGATCCACCCGCCCAAAGGCTGCCACTTCCACCCGCGCTGCCCGCGCGCCCAGGCGCAGTGCAAGACCGACGCGCCCGTGCTGCGCGAACTGGCGCCGGGCCATGTGGCGGCCTGCCACTTTCCCAACTGACGCAAGCGCGCCGAACTGGTCCAGAATCGGGCCGCGGCATCGCCGACTCAACAAGGAGCGACAAATGATCAAGTCAGGCATCGACCAGGACGCCCTCATCGACATGTTCGCCGAGGCTTCGGCCAAGCAGGGCGAGAAGCTGCGCAAGGCCGTCGCCGACGCCACGCTGAAGGCGCTGCAAGGGCGCGAACTGACGCTGGACAACGTGCGCAAGGTGATCAAGTCCGTCACCCAGGCCACCTCGGCCGGTGCCGAGAAGAACCCGGCCAGCGCGGTGGACATCGAGGCCATGCTGCGCAAGGCCTTCGACGGCATGGATTCGGCGCTGCTGAAGGCCGTCGAGGCCAACCGCAAGGCGCTGCAGCAGCTGGTGGACCAGGGCGCCGGCCTGCGCGAGACCCAGGTCAAAGCCGCGCTGGATGGCGTCGAGAAGATGGAGGACATGTTCTTCAAGACCGTGGGCAAGGCGGTGCAAGGCGTGGGCGCGCCTTTGCAGGGCCCGTGGGAACAGGTGCTGAAGGCGATGAAGCTGGAAGGCACCGCCACCGGCGCCGGCGCCGCGCAGACCGTCGAGGACTTGATGGCGCAGACGCAGAATGCGCTGCGCCAGGGCCGGGCAACCAGCCTGCGCGCCTCGCAGGCGCTGATGGACAGCTACAGCGCGATGGTCAGCGGCGTGCTGATTGGCATGAGCGATGCACTCGGCGGAAGCACCGCACCTGCCAAGGCCAGCGCGTCGCCCAAAGCCGCTGCAACCAAGACGCGCACCAGGTAGGCCCCGACGGGGCCACGCCGCGGCGCGGCCCTACTTCCAATTGGGCGGCCGCTTGTCGATGAAGGCCTGCACGCCTTCCAGAGCGCTGGGCTCCATCATGTTGCAGGCCATCGTCGCTTCGGCATCGGCATAGGCGGCCTCGATGCCCTTCTCCAGCTGCCGGTAAAACAGCTGCTTGCCCATGGCCAGCGCCTCGCGCGGCTTGGCCACGATCTGCGCCAGCAACGCATCCACCTCGGCATCCAGCCGCTCGGCATCGGCGACGCGGTTGACCAGGCCCTTGGCCTGGGCCTCGTCGGCGCCAATGAAACCGCCGGTGACCAGCATCTCGAAGGCCGCCTTGCGCGCCAGGTTGCGGCTCAGGGCCACGCTGGGCGTCGAGCAGAAGAGGCCGACGTTGATGCCGCTGACGGCAAAGCGTGCGTCGCGCGCGGCCACGGCCAGATCGCACATCGCCACCAGCTGGCAACCGGCCGCGGTGGCGATACCGTGCACCCGCGCAATCACCGGCACCGGCAGCTTCTGGACGGCCATCATCATGCGGCCGCACATCGCGAACAGCCGCTGGTAGTAGCCCAGCGAGGGTTCGGCGCGCATCTCCTTCAGGTCGTGCCCGGCGCAGAAGGCCTTGCCTGCGCCGGCGATGACCACGGCGCGGACCATGGTGTCGCCGGCCAGTTTGTCGAGCGCGGCGTGCAGCGCCTCGATCATTCCCTCGGACAGCGCGTTGAAGGCCATCGGCCGGTTCAGCGTGAGCGTGACCACGCCGCGCGCATCCTGGCTGCGCAGTACCAGGGCTTCGGTATTCATGACATGCCTCCTTATCCGATGGCCGACGAGCTTTTCGCCCGCTCGCGCAGCTGGAACTTCTGGATCTTGCCGGTGCTGGTCTTGGGGATCGGCTCGAAGCGGATCTCCTTGGGCACCTTGTAGCCGGCCAGCAGGCCCTTGCAGTGGGCGATCAGTTCGGCCGCCGTCACCTGCGCGTCGGCCTTGGTCTCGACATAGGCCACCGGCGACTCGCCCCACTTCGGATCGGGCCGCGCCACCACTGCGCAGGCCATGACCGCGGGGTGGCGGTACAGCGCGTCTTCGACCTCGATGGAGCTGATGTTCTCACCGCCGCTGATGATGATGTCCTTGCTGCGGTCCTTGATCTTCACGTAGCGGTCCGGCTCCATCACCGCCAAGTCGCCGGTGTGGAACCAGCCGCCTTCGAAGGCCTTGGCGGTGGACTTCGGGTTCTTCAGGTACCCCTTCATCACGATGTTGCCGCGGAACATGATCTCGCCCATGGTCTGGCCGTCGGCCGGCACCTCGGCCATCGTCGTCGGGTCGAGCACCGTCATGCCTTCCTGCAGCGCGTAGCGCACACCCTGGCGGCCGTTCAGCCGGGCCTGCTCCGAAAGGCTTTGGCGCGCCCAGTCCTCGCGCTTCACCGCCACGCTGGCCGGGCCGTAGACCTCGGTCAGGCCATAGACATGCGTGATGTCGAAGCCGAGTTGGGCCATGCCTTCGATCATCGATGCCGGCGGCGCGGCGCCGGCCACCATGCCGCGCACGGGGTGGTCAATGCCTTGGCGCAGCGCGGCCGGCGCGTTGATCAGCAGGTTGTGCACGATCGGCGCGGCGCAGTAGTGATCGGCCTTGTGCTCGCGCATCGCCGCCAGGATCGGTGCCGCCTCGACGCGGCGCAGGCAGATGTGCGTGCCGCCGAGCATCGCCACCGTCCACGGGAAGCACCAGCCGTTGCAGTGGAACATCGGCAGCGTCCACAGGTACTTCGGGAAGTGCGGCATGGTCCAGGTGGCCGCATTGCTCACTGCGTTGAGGTAGGCACCGCGGTGATGCGTGACCACGCCCTTCGGGTCGCCCGTGGTACCGCTGGTGTAGCTAACGGCGATGGCATCCCATTCGTCGACCGGGCCTTCCAGTCTGGCCAGCGGGTCGTTCGCTGCGAGCAAGGCTTCGTAGTCGTGCGTGCCGACACGGTCGCCGGGGCCGGTGAATTCGCTGTCGCAGACGTCGACGACGATCGGCTCGCGTCCATGCTGCGCCTTCAGCAGACGCAGCGCCTCGCCCATGACCGGTGCAAACTCGCGGTCGGTGACCACCACCTGCGCTTCGCAATGGTTCATCTGCCAGGCCAGCAGCGGCGCGTCGAGCCGTGTGTTCAAGGTGTTGAGCACGGCATTCAGCGCCGGTACCGCATAGTGCGCCTCGACCATCTCGGGCGTGTTGGGCAGCATCACCGTGACGGTGCAGCCGCGCCCGATGCCGAAGGCGCGCAGCGCCGCCGCCAGCCGCGCCGCGCGGTCCCGGCATTGGGCCCAGGTGTAGCGCCGCGCGCCGTGGACCACGGCCGGTGCGTCGGCGAAGACCTCGGCGCTGCGCTCGACGAAGCTCACCGGGCTGAGAGCCACGAAGTTCGCGGCCGTGCGGCCCAGGTCCTGGTCGTAGATGCTCATCGGGCGCTCTCCTTGCGGTTGCAGGCTTGAGTCCATCTTAGCGCCCGACACGGCGCATGACGCGCGAGATGCTCGTTCGCGCTGATCCTTGCCCTCTCGACTGGTCTGGTCCGATGCCCGCACTCAGCACGCCGTCTGCCCCAGTGCCTGGTCGATGTCCCACAGGATGTCGTCGATGTGCTCCAGCCCCACCGAGATGCGCACCATGTCCGGCAGCACGCCGGCGGCGCGCTGCTGCGCTTCGTCCAGCTGGCGATGCGTGGTGGTGGCCGGGTGGCTGATCAGTGTGCGCGTGTCGCCGATGTTCACCAGGTGGCTCATGAACTGCGCACTTTCGATGAACTTCTCGCCCGCCGCCGCGCCACCCTTGACGCCGAAGGCCAGCAGGCCCGAGGCCATGGGTTCGCCACCCAACGCGCGCATTTGTTTCTTCAGCAGGTCGTGCTGCGGGTGGTCGGGCAGTCCGGGATAGTTGATCCAGCTCACTCGCGGGTGGTTCTGCAGGAAGCGCGCCACCGCCATGCCGTTGCGGCTGTGGCGCTCCATGCGCAAGGGCAGCGTCTCCACCCCCTGCAGGATCTGCCAGGCGCTCATCGGGCTCAAAGCCGCGCCGAAGACGCGCAGCGTTTCCATGCGTGCGCGCATGCAGAAGCCGAAGTCGCCGAAGGTCTCGTAGAACTTCACGCCGTGGTAGCCGGGCGAAGGCTCGGTCATGCCCGGGAACTTGCCGTTGTCCCAGGGGAACCTGCCGCTCTCGACCATCACGCCGCCCAGCGTGGTGCCATGGCCGGCCAGGTACTTGGTGGCCGAATGCACCACGATGTCGGCGCCGTAGGCGATCGGGTTGCACAGGTAGGGCGACGGCACCGTGTTGTCGATCACCAGCGGCAGGCCGTGCGCATGCGCCACGTCGGCCACCGCGCCGATGTCCAGCAGCAGCATGCTCGGGTTGCCCAGGCTCTCGGCAAACAGCGCGCGGGTGTTTGGCTGGATGGCGGCAGCAAAAGCCTCGGGCTTCGTCGCGTTGACGAAGCTGGTGGTGATGCCGAACTTGGCCAGGTTCACCGACAGCATCGACACCGAGCCGCCGTACAGCGCGCCGGCCGCGACCACATGGTCGCCCTGCTGCAGGATCGTCATCAAAGCCATCGCCTCGGCCGCCATGCCGCTGGCGCTGGCCAGTGCGGCGCGGCCGCCTTCGAGCGCGGCGACGCGCTCTTCCAGCGCGGCCACCGTCGGGTTGCTCAGCCGTGAATAGACGTTGCCGAAGGTCTGCAGGTTGAACAGGCTGGCCGCGTGATCGGCGCTGTCGAAGACGAAGCTGGTGGTCTGGTAGATGGGCAGCGCGCGTGCGCCGGTGGCCACGTCGGGGATCTGGCCGGCATGGATGGCCAGGGTCTCGGGCTGGAAGATGCGGTCGGCCATGTCAGATGGGCCTCTTGGCGGAGATCACGCGGGTGTTGACGCCGGCCCAGTGCAACCCGCCGAACAGCCGTGCATGCTCGATCTTGACGCAGCGGTCCATCACCGAATCGAGCCCGGCGCCACGCACCAGCGCATCGGCCTGCAGGTTCTTCACGCCGATCTGCTGCCACAGGCACTTGGCGCCGATGGCGATGGCGCCCTGCGCAAAGGGCAGCACGTCCTCGGTGCGGCGGAACACGTCCACCATGTCCACGGGAAACGGAATGTCCTGCAGCGCCTTGTAGCTGCGCTCGCCCAGGATGCTGTCGTAGCGCGGATTGACCGGCACGATGCGGTAGCCGTGCTGCTGCAGGTACTTGCCGACGAAGTTGCTCGGCCGGTGCCAGTCGGCCGACAGGCCCACGATGGCCACGGTACGGCAGCCGCGCAGGATGCGCCTCAACGTGCTGATGTCGTCGCTCATGATGCCAACAACGATAGCGCATCGGGTACAACCGCGGCTGCATCCCCTTGTGCGTCCGATGAACCACCGCCACGTCACGCTGCGCCAGTTCCGCTACTTCATCGCGGTGGCCGAGAGCGGCTCGGTGGCGGCCGCCTCGCGCATGCTCAGCATCGCGCAGAGCGCGCTGACCAAGAGCCTGCTGGAGCTGGAGGCCGAACTCGGCAGCGAGCTGTTCGAGCGCAGTTCCAGGGGCATGGCGCTGACGGCGCAGGGCCACCGCTTCCTGGCCAGCGCGCGCAAGGTCATCGGCTCGGTGGCCGACGCGATGCGGCTGCATGCCGGTGCGGCCGACTCGGGCCTGTCGGGCGTGCTCACGCTGGGAGTCACCAGCCTGGTGGCCGGCTACTACCTGAGCGAACTGTTCAGCCGCTACCGCCGCCACTGCCCCGCCGTGGAGGTGTTCGTCACCGAAGACGCACCGCGCTTCCTGGAGCACCTGCTGATCAACGGCGAGATCGACGTGGCCATCATGGTCAGCAATGCGTTGAGCGAGCCGCAGGCCATGGTCTGCGAGACGCTGACACGCAGCCGCAACCGCGTCTGGCTGCCGGCCAACCATGCATTGGCGGCGCAGGACGAGGTGTCGCTGGCCGACTGCGCGGCCTGTGACCAGATCGTGCTCGAGGCCGACCGCATCGACGAGCTGATGACCAGCGTCTGGGCACGCCACCAGCTCAAGCCGCGATGCATCCTGCGCACCGCGTCGCTGGAGGCGGTGCGCTCGCTGGTCGGCGCCGGCGCCGGCATCGCCGTGCTGCCCGACATCCTGTACCGGCCGTGGACGCTGGATGCAGAGCATGTGGAGGTGCGGCCGCTGCGCGACGAGATTCCCACCATCGATGTCGGCCTGGTCTGGCGCCGCGGTTCAGGCCTGAAGCCGGCGGCCAGCGAGTTCATCGAGCTGGCGCGGGAGCTGGCACGCTCGCGCCGGGTATAGCGGCCGGCGGCTACAGCTTGACCATCACGTGCCGCGCCACGGTGTAGTCCTCCAGCGCATACATGCTCAGATCCTTGCCGTAGCCCGATGACTTCATGCCGCCGTGCGGCATCTCGTTGACCAGCATGAAGTGGGTATTGATCCAGGTGCAGCCGTACTGCAGCTTCTTGGCCACGCGCATGGCGCGGCCTACGTCCTGGGTCCACACCGATGAGGCCAGTCCGTAGTCGCTGTCGTTGGCCCAGGCGATGGCCTGCTCGGTGTCGGTGAAGCGCGTCACGCTGACCACCGGGCCGAAGACCTCGCGCTTGACGATCTCGTCCTCCTGGCGTGCGCCGGCCACCACCGTCGGTTCGTAGAAGAAGCCGGCACCGGCGCGAGCCTTGCCGCCGGCGGTGATCTCCATGTGGCCGCTCATCTGCGCACGCTCGACGAAGCTGGCCACGCGGTTGCGCTGGCGGTCGCTGATCAGCGGGCCGATCTCGGCGTCCGGGTCGTCCTGCAGCCCCGCCTTGATGGTCTTGACCGCGCTGGACAGGTCGGCCACCAGCTTGTCGTAGACCTTGGCGCCGGCGTACACCCGACAGGCCGCCGTGCAGTCCTGCCCGGCGTTGTAGTAGCCGAAGGTGCGCAACCCCTCGACCACCGCACCGATGTCGGCATCGTCGAAGACGATCACCGGCGCCTTGCCGCCCAGTTCTAGGTGGGTGCGCTTCAAGGTGCCGGTGGCCGCCTGCAGGATCTTTCGGCCGGTGGACACGTCGCCGGTCAGGCTGACCATCGCCACCTTCGGGTGTTCGACCAGCGGCTGGCCCACCGAGGCGCCGCGGCCGGCGATGACGTTGAGCACACCCTTCGGGAAGATGTCGGCCGCCACCTGCGCCAGCAGCAGCGTCGTCAGCGGCGTCTGCTCGCTGGGCTTGATGACCACGGTGTTGCCGGCGGCCAGCGCCGGCGCGATCTTCCATGCCGCCATCATCAGCGGGTAGTTCCACGGCGCGATCGAACCGACCACGCCGATCGGGTCGCGGCGGATCATGCTGGTGTGGCCGGCCAGGTATTCGTTGGCCACCGTGCCGCTGACACAGCGCGCCGCGCCAGCAAAGTAGCGCAAGCAGTCGGCCACCGCCGGGATCTCGTCGCCCAGCGCGCGGGCATAGGGCTTGCCGCAGTTCAGGCTCTCCAGCCGGGCGAACTGTTCGCCGCGCGCCTCGATGGCGTCGGCCAGCTTCAGCAGCAGCCGCGAGCGCTCCATCGGCGTGCTCTCGCTCCAGCCGTCGAAGGCGCGGTGCGCGGCCGACACGGCCTTGTGCACCTGCTCGACGGAGGCTTCGGGCAGGGCCACCAGCAGTTCGCCGGTGGACGGGTTCAGCACCTTCTCGGCTTCGCCCTCGCCGGCGACGAACGCCCCGTCGATGAACAGTTGCGTAGGCAGCGTGATGTCGGTCATGGGGGTCTCCTTGGTAAGGGTTCAGCGGTGCGCCGGCTCGTCGGCGCGCGTCAGCCAGTAGGCGCCGAGGATCGGGATGAAGGTCAGCGCGATGATCACCACCGCCACCACGTTGGTGACCGGGCGCTGGCGCGGACGGATCAGCTCCTGCAGCATCCAGATCGGCAGCGTGGTCTGCTGGCCGGCGGTGAAGGTGGTGACGATGACCTCGTCGAAGCTCAGCGCGAAGGCCAGCAGCGCACCGGCCAGCAACGCCGAGCCCAGCTGCGGCAGGATGATGTGGCGCACGGTCTGGAAGCCGTCGGCACCCAGGTCCATGCTGGCTTCGATCAGGTTCGGGTTCAGGCGCCGCAGCCGCGCGATGGCGTTGTTGAACACCACCACCACGCAGAAGGTGGCGTGGCCGATGACGATGGTCCAGAACGAGAACGGAATGTGCAGCGTGCCGTAGGCCGAACGCAGCGCGATGCCGGTGATGACACCGGGCAAGGCGATCGGCAGGATCAGCAGCAGCGAGATCGCATCGCGGCCGAAGAAGGTCGTGCGCGCCAGTGCCGCCGCGGCCAGCGCCCCCAGCACCACCGCGATGGCGGTGGACCAGGCAGCCACCTCGAAGCTGAGCTGGATCGCCGCCCACACGTCCTCGCGCTGCCAGGCCACGCCGAACCACTGCGTCGTGAGTGCCGGCGGCGGGAAGACATAACTCTTGTCCTCAGCGCTGAAGGCATACAGGATGATCAGCGCCAGCGGGATGTGCAGGAAGGCGATGGCACCCCAGGCCGCGGCCTTCAGCCCCCAGCCTGCGCGCGGCTCAGAGCGCATCGAAGGCCCCCATGCGCTTGGCCAGCCACAGGTAGACACCGACCACGACGATCGGCACCAGCGAGAAGGCGGCTGCAAATGGCAGGTTGCCGGCCACGCCCTGCTGCATGTAGACCACCTGGCCGATGTAGCGCGTGCTGTCGCCGATGACCTGCGGAATGATGTAGTCGCCCAAGGTCAGGCTGAAGGTGAAGATCGACCCGGCGGCGATGCCCGGCAGCGCCAGCGGCAGGATCACCTTACGCAGGGTCAATGCAGGGCTCGCACCCAGGTCGCCCGAGGCTTCGATGTACGAACCCGGAATGCGCTCGATGGCGGCCTGCACGGGCAGGATCATGAACGGCAGCCACATGTAGACGAAGACGATGAAGGTGCCGATGGCCGAGAAGCTCAAGCTCGGCCCGCCGATTGACGGCAGGCTCAGCAGCGCGTCGAGCAGCCACACCAGGTGCAGCTCGTGCGCCAGCCACGAGATCGCGCCTTCGCGTGCCAGCAGCAGCTTCCACGCATACAGCCGCACCAGGTAGCTCGACCACAGCGGCAGCATCACCGCGATGTAGAGCAGCGCCTTCTGCGCACCGGTGGCGTAGCGCGCCATGTAGTAGGCCAGCGGGAAGGCGATGGCCACGCAGGCCAGCGTCACGGCGACGGCCATCGTCACCGAGCGGCGCACCACGTCCAGGTTGGCCGGGTTGCCGATCTCGACGAAGTTGCGCAGCGTGAACTCGCGCACCACCTGTCCGGTGAAGTCGTCGATGCCGAAGAAGGCGTTGGCCAGCAGCGCGAACAGCGAGCCGAGGTAGATGACGCCGAACCACAGCAACGGCGGCGCCAGCAGCGCCAGCAGCAGCAAGCCGCGGCGTGTGTACAGCAGGTCCGAGATGCGGCGCCGCAGGCCGCCGGCCGGCGCGGGCAAGGCCAGCGCGGTGTTCACGCCACCGGCTCCACGTCGAGCGCATGCACCGCGCCCGCGTCCCAGTGCAGCTGCACCGCTTCGCCGGGCGCCGGCCAACGCGTGTCTGGGGCTTCGGGCAGGTCGGCCTGCAGCAGCGCGCCGGCCACGTCGACCTTGAGGCGCGTGAAGGCGCCGAAGTACTGCACCTCGCGCACCGCGCCGATGGCGCGCGCGCCATCGGCCGCGCCGAGGCGGATGCGCTCGGGCCGCAGCATGGCGCTGCTGCGGCCGGTCAGGCGCATCGCGGCATCGCCGTCCAGCACGTTGGCCGCGCCGACGAAGTTGGCGACGAAGCGCGTGGCCGGGGCGTTGTAGACCTGCTGTGGCGTGCCCACCTGCTCCAGCCGGCCCTTGTTGAACACACCGATGCGGTCGCTCATCGACAGCGCCTCGTGCTGGTCGTGCGTGATGAAAAGGAAGGTGATGCCCAGCCGACGCTGCAGCGCCTTGAGCTCGCTTTGCATCTGCTCGCGCAGCTTCAGGTCGAGCGCGCCCAGCGGTTCGTCCAGCAGCAGCACCTGCGGCTGGCTGATCAGCGCACGCGCCAAGGCCACGCGCTGGCGCTGGCCGCCGGACAGCTGCGCCGGCCGGCGGTCGCCGACGCCGGCCAGTTCCACCAGCGCCAACAGCTCGTCGGCACGGCGCGCTCGCTCCGCCTTGTCCACCTTGCGCACCATCAGCGCATAGGCGACGTTGTCGCGGATGCTCATGTGCGGGAACAGCGCGTAGTCCTGGAACACGGTGTTCACCGGCCGTGCGTAGGGCGGCTGCATCGTCACGTCCTGCCCACCGATCAGCACGCGGCCGGCCGTCGGCAGCGTGAAACCGCCGATCATGCGCAGGCAGGTGGTCTTGCCCGAGCCCGAAGGCCCGAGCAGCGTGAAGAACTCGCCGGCCTCGATCGTCAGATCGACGCCGTCGACCGCACGCACCTCATGGCCGGCGCTGCCGAAGATGCAGGAGACGCGGTCGAGCGTGACCGCCGCCGTCATCTACCGGCCACCGAGGACGGCGATGTAGTCCGAGACCCACTTGTGGTACGGAATGCACTGGTCGTTGTGGCTGGCGCATTTGGTCGTCGGCGTCTTCCAGAAGGCGATCTTGTCGAAGCTCTCGTAGCCCTGGCGCTTGCAGCCCTCGTCGGTCAGCAGCTTGTTGCCCTTGCAGGCCGCGGGCACGGCGGGCACCGAGCCGAACCAGGCCGCCAGGTCGCCCTGCAGCTTGGCATTCAGCGAATGCTCCATCCACAGGTAGGCGCAATTGGGGTGCTTGGCATCGACGTGCATCATCGTGCTGTCGGCCCAGCCGGTGGCGCCTTCGACCGGCACCACGGTGGCGATGGGCCGCTTCTTCGAGCCCAGGATGTTGGCCTGGAACTGCCAGCTCGACGACGCGACCACGCCCTCGTTGGTGAAGTCGTCGATCTGCACGAAGGCGTCGTGCCAGTACTTGCCGACGATCTTGCGCTGGCCGCGCAGCAGCTCCAGCGCCGCCTTGTACTGCGCCTCGTTCAGCTCGTACGGGTCCTTGATGCCCAGGGCCGGGTTCTTGGTCTTCAGGTAGAGCGCGGCATCGGCGATGTAGATGGGGCCATCGAAGGCCTGCACCCGGCCCTTGTTGCTCTTGCCGTCGGGCAGCGTCTGCTCCTCGAAGACCACGTTCCAGCTGGTCGGCGGCTTGTCCTTGAAGACATCCTTGTTGTACATCAGCACGTTCCAGCCCCACTGGTAGGGCACGCCGTAGTGCGTGTTGTTCTCGTAGTGCCAGGGCGCCTTCTGCAGCCGCGGGTCGATGTTCTTGTAGCTGGGGATCAAGTTGACGTTGATGGGCTGCACCTTCTTGCCGCGGATCAGCCGGGTGCTGGCGTCGCCCGAGGCGGTGACCAGGTCGAAGCCGCCCTCGTTCATCAGCGCCACCATCTCGTCGCTGGTGCCGGCCGTCTTGACGTTGACCTTGCAGCCGGTGGCCTTCTCGAAATCGGTCACCCAGTCGAAGTTCTTGTCGGTGGCGCCGCGCTCGATGTAGCCGGCCCAGGCCACGATGTCGACCTGGCCCTCGCCCTTGCCCAGCTTCTGCACGGCCTTCTGGGCGGTGACGGGCGTGGCCACGGCAAATGCCGCGGCGGCGATGGCAAAGGCGCTCAGCAACGGAAGGCGGCGTGTCATGGGCAATCTCCTGGCAGGGGTGGACAACCGCGCCCCACTGGGGCACGGCACAGGGGCCGCACGATACGGACGACGCGCGGCGCTGTGAAATTCAATGGAGCGGCAGCGAGCGGTCTAGAAAATCGATATCCAGACAAACCCGCAGCCGCGCAGCAGGCTCAGCCGAACCAGGCCACCTTGCCCGAGGCCACGTCGTGCATGGCATAGACGATCTTCAGCTTGCCTTCTCGCACCAGGCCAGCCATGGTCTCGCTGCGGCTGGTGAGCTGGGCCGCCGCGTCCTTGGCGTTGCGCTCGGCCACGCGTTGCACCAGCGCCTTGTCCTTGGACGAAGGCACGCCTTTGTAGTCGAGCTGAGTCAGTGCCGGGCGGATCTGCAGCAGCACGCCGGTCAGGCTGCCGAGCTTGGCATCGTCGATGGCGCCCTTGACCGCGCCGCATTTGCTGTGGTCGAGCACGACGATCAGCTTCGCCCCAGCCAGCGCGGTGGCGAACTCCAGGCTGCCGATGATGTCGGTGCTGGCAATGTTGCCGGCGATGCGCGCCACGAACATCGCGCCGATCTGCTGGTCGAACACCAGCTCCGGCGGCACGCGGCTGTCGATGCAGCCCAGCACCGCGGCAAAGGGCGCTTGTTGCGCCGCGGTGCTGCGCACCTGCTCCAGCAGGTCGCAGTTCAGCGCCTGGCCGGCCACGAAGCGGGCGTTGCCTTCCTGCAGCCGCTTCAGCGCCGCCTCGGGCGTCTTGGCCTCCTGCATCTGCGGCGTGAAGGCCACGCATTGGTCCTTGGCGATCGCGCTGCCCGTCAGGCCGGCGAATGTGGTCAAGCCAGCCAGAGATTGGCGTCGGTTCATCATCGAGCCCTCCGGTGAAGGTCGAGCGATTCTGACGGCAAGCGCAGGTCGCATCGCCAACGGTGAGTGTGTGGAACACTTGCCACACACTTCCAGGCAGACCACGTCAGACCATGGCACAACGACCCGATACCCACATCCTGCACCGCCAGATAGCGCACACGCTGCCGGTGGCCGCCAGTGCCCAGGGCGTCTACATCACCGACAGCCAGGGCCGCCAGTACCTCGACGCCTCCGGCGGCGCGGCCGTGTCCTGCCTGGGCCATGGCCACCCCGAGGTGCTGGCGGCCATGCATGCCCAGCTCGACCGGCTGGCCTATGCCCACACCGGCTTCTTCACCACCGACGTGGCCGAGGAACTGGCCGACCTGCTGGTGCAGGGCGCGCCGGCCGGCACCAGCCATGCGTACTTCGTGTCCGGCGGGTCCGAGGCGGTGGAGGCGGCGCTGAAGATGGCGCGCCAGTATTTCGTCGAGATCGGTCAGCCGCAGCGCCGCCATTTCATCGCGCGTCGGCAGAGTTACCACGGCAACACGCTGGGCGCGCTGGCGGTGGGCGGCAACGCCTGGCGGCGAAGGCAGTTCGCGCCCCTGTTGGTGGAGGTGTCCCATGTCGCGCCCTGCTACGAGTACCGCGACCGCCGCGCCGACGAAAGCGCCGAGGCCTACGGCCAGCGCCTGGTCGCCGAGTTGGCGGTGGCCATCGATGCCCTGGGCGGCGAGAACGTCATCGCCTTCGTGGCCGAAACGGTCGGCGGCGCCACCCAAGGCGCGGTGACCCCCGTGCCGGGCTACCTGCGCGGCGTGCGCGAGCTGTGCACGCGCCACGGCATCCTGCTGATCCTGGACGAGGTGATGTGCGGCATGGGCCGCTGCGGCACGCTGCATGCCTGCGAGGCCGAGGACGTGGTGCCCGACCTGCTGGTGGTGGCCAAGGGCCTCGGCGGCGGCTACCAGCCGATCGGCGCGGTGCTGGCGCAAGCGCAGGTCGTCCAGGCCTTCGCTCGGGGCAGCGGTGCCTTCCAGCACGGCCACACCTACATCGGCCATGCGATGGCCTGCGCGGCGGCGCTGGCGGTGCAGAAGGTCATCCAGCGCGATGGGCTGCTGCAGCAGGTGCAGCGCCAGGGCGTCGGCCTGCGCGAGCGGCTGCATTCGGCTTTCGGCAAGCACCCGCAGGTCGGCGACATCCGTGGCCGCGGGCTGTTCCAGGCCATCGAGCTGGTGGCCGACCGGGCGACCAAAGCCCCATTCGATCCGGCGTACAAGCTGCACGCGCGCATCAAGGCCCAGGCCATGGCCGAAGGCCTGATGGTCTACCCGATGGGCGGCACCCTCGATGGCCAGCACGGGGACCATGTATTGCTGGCGCCGCCCTTCATCGTCGACGACGCGCAGCTCGACCTGATCGTGCAGCGCCTGGCGCGGGCCGTCGACACGGCGCTGGCCTCCTTGCCGCGCTGAGGACGACCCGGGTACCAGGGAGGTCGGCCATGCGTTATCGTTGGTCGACCCCGCCCTTTCATCAAACCGTCATTTGGAGTCCGACGATGACACGAAGCATCACCCCGCTGCGCGCCGCGCTGGCCGCATCCGCCCTGGCCCTGGCCCTGCCCTGGACGCCGGCCGTCGCCCAGCAGAAGTTCGTCACCATCGGCACCGGCGGCGTCACCGGCGTGTACTACGCGGCCGGCGGCGCCATCTGCCGGCTGGTCAACAAGGACCGCGCCAAGCATGGCATCCGCTGCTCGGTGGAATCGACCGGCGGCTCGGTCTTCAACGTCAACACCATCAAGTCGGGCGAGTTGGACCTGGGCTTTGCGCAGTCCGACGTGCAGTTCAACGCCCTCAAGGGCGTGGGCGCCTTCAAGGACGCCGGCCCGTGGACCGATGAGCGCGCGGTGTTCTCGGTGCACCCCGAGCCCTTCACGGTGCTGGCGCGCAAGGAAGCCAACGTCAAGAGCTTCAATGACTTCAAGGGCAAGCGCTTCAACGTCGGCAACCCCGGCTCGGGCACGCGCGCGTCGATGGAAGAGCTGCTCGCGGCGATGAACTGGAAGCTCACCGACTTCTCGCTGGCTTCGGAGCTGAAGGCGGACGAGCATGGCCCCGCCCTGTGCGACGGCAAGATCGACGGCTTCTTCTATGGCGTGGGCCACCCTTCTGCCAACATCCAGGACCCGACCACCTCCTGCGGCGCCAAGCTGGTGTCGCTGACCGGGCCGGCGGTCGACAAGCTGGTGGCCGAACGGCCCTACTACGCCAAGGTCACGATCCCGGCCGCGCTGTACCCCAACAACCCCGAGGCCACCAACACCTATGGCGTGCTGGCCACGGTGGTGTCGTCGAGCAAGGTGCCGACCGAGACGGTGTACCAGGTGGTGAAGGCGGTGTTCGACAACTTCGAGGAGTTCAAGAAGCTGCACCCGGCGCTGGCCAACCTGAAGCCCGAGAACATGATCAAGGATGGCCTGTCGGCACCGCTGCACGACGGCGCGCTGAAGTACTACAAGGAAAAGGGCTGGATCAAGTAGGCCGGGGCCAGCGTTCGCGCACGCACGCGGGGCGAAGCCAGGGCTTCGCCCCTTTTCATTTGTCTGACACGCGAGAACCACCGCCATGGCCACCGACATCGAGAAGGCACCCGCCGCGCTGCAGGAACTGGTCGCCGAGGTCGACACCGGCCGGCGCGAGCCCAAGGGTTTCGCCAGGCAGCTGATCTTCGGCACGGCGCTGGCCTGGGCGCTGTTCCAGCTGTGGTACGCCTCGCCACTGCCCTTCTTGCTGCGCTTCGGCGTGCTCAACGACACCGAGGCGCGCTCGATCCACCTGGCCTTCGCGCTGTTCCTGGCCTTCATGGCCTGGCCGGCCTTCAAGCGCTCGGCGCGCGATCGCATCCCGTTTTTCGACATCGTCTTCGCGCTGGCTGGCGCCTTCGCCGGCGGCTACCTGCTGCTGTTCTATGCGCAACTGGCCACGCGACCGGGCCAGCCGACGACCATGGACATCGTGGTCGCCAGCGCCGGCATCCTGCTGCTGCTGGAAGCCACGCGCCGCGCGGTGGGCTGGCCGATGGCGGCGCTGGCCGCGCTGTTCCTGGCCTACTGCCTGCTGGGCCCGTACATGCCCGAGGTGCTGTCGCACAAGGGCGCGTCGCTGAACCGCCTGCTGTCGCACATGTGGCTCACCACCGAAGGTGTGTATGGCATCGCGCTGGGCGTGTCCACCGGCGCGATCTTCGTCTACGTGCTCTTCGGCAGCCTGCTCGACCGCGCCGGCGGCGGCAACTACATGATGCAGGTCAGCTTTGCCGCGCTCGGGCACCTGCGCGGCGGGCCGGCCAAGGTGGCGGTGGTGTCCTCGGCGCTGAACGGCATGATCAGCGGCAGCTCGGTCAGCAACGTGGTCAGCGGCGGCATCTTCACCATCCCGCTGATGAAGAAGGCCGGCTACGGCGGCGTCAAGGCCGGCGCGATCGAGACCATGTCCTCGGTCAACGGCCAGATCATGCCGCCGGTGATGGGCGCGGCCGCCTTCCTGATGGTCGAGTACGTCGGCATCTCCTATGCCGAAGTCGTCAAGCATGCGCTGCTGCCGGCGGTGCTGTCCTACCTGGGGCTGCTGTACATCGTGCACCTGGAGGCGCTGAAGCTGGGCATGATGCCGATCATCAACCGCGTGCCACGCACCTGGGCCAACGCCATGCTGCGCCTGGGGTTGGGGCTGTCGGGCACGGTCATCGTCATTGCGCTGATGTACTACCTGCTGTCGGCGATCAAGTCGATGCTCGGCGAAAACGCCGGCTGGGCCGTGGCATTGGTGATGGCGGCGGTGTACCTGGCGGCCATCCGCCAGGCGGCGCGCTGCCCCGACCTGCCGCAGGACATCGACATCGACAACCCCAAGGCGCTGGACACCTGGCCCACGGTCGAGGCCGGGCTGCATTTCCTGCTGCCCATTGCCACGCTGATCTGGTGCCTGATGGTCGAGGAAATGTCGCCCTCACTGTCGGCCTTCTGGGCCATCGCGGTGCTGATCGTGCTGATGCTGACGCAGCGCTGGCTGATCGAGTTCTTCCGCGGCCAGCCCACCGCCGGTACGCTGCGCAACGGCTTCCACGAGGTGGTGCACGGCATGAACGACGGCTCGCGCAACATGATCGGCATCGGCGTGGCCACCGCCACCGCCGGCATCATCGTCGGCGCGATCACGCTCACCGGCCTGGGCCTGCGCATGACCGAGTTCGTCGAATTCGTCAGCCAGGGCAACGTCATGGCAATGCTGCTGTTCATCGCCTTCGTCTGCCTGGTGCTCGGCCTGGGCGTGCCCACCACCGCCAACTACGTGCTGGTGGCCACGCTGATGGCGCCGGTGGTGGTCGAGCTGGGCGCGCAGAGCGGGCTGATCATCCCGCTGATCGCGGTGCACCTGTTCGTCTTCTATTACGGAATCATGGGCGACATCACGCCCCCTGTGGGGCTAGCGACCTTCGCGGCGGCCGCCATCAGCGGCGAAGACGCGATCAAGACCGGCATCCAGGGATCGATCTACGCACTGCGTACGGTCATCCTGCCCTTCATCTGGATCTTCAACCCGCAACTGCTGCTGATCGACATCCACAGCACCGCCGAGCTGATCCGCGTGGTCGTGGCCTGCAGCATTGCCACACTGGTCTTCGCGGCGGTGACGATGAACTGGTTCCGCGTCAAGAACCACCTGTGGGAAACGGCGCTGCTGGCCGTGGCCGTGGTACTGCTGTTCCGGCCCGACTTCTTCATGGACCGCCTCACGCCGCCGACGCGCGACGCCCCGGCGGCCGAAGTCTTCGAGCTGGCCAAGAGCGCCCCGGACAACGCCACGCTGGCCATGGTGATCAAAGGCACCACCCTGGAGGGCGACGACATCACCAAGACGGTGGCACTGCAGCTCGGTGAAGCCGGCGCCGATGGCCGCAAGCGCCTGGCCGACGCCGGCCTGCAGCTGGTGCCGCTGGGCGCCAACGTGCAGGTGGGTGCCGTCAAGTTCGGCTCCCGCGCCAAGCGCGGTGGCTTTGAGTCCGGCTGGGACGTGGCCGCGCTCAAGGTGCCCACCGGCGCGCCCAGTCCGCACTGGTTCTATCTGCCGGCGCTGCTGCTGGTGGCGCTGGTGTGGTGGAACCAGGGGCGGCGCATGCCATCCACACGCTGAGCGCTCGGCTACACTGCGCAGCGTCAGGAGAGAGCTCCTGCCCTTGCGGGCTGGGGCCGCCGAAGGCGCAGCGGCTAGACGCTTCGAACGCTCAGGCAAAAGGACTGGCAAGCGTCCCGGCGACGGGGCGTTCCTCACTGGAGAGAGGTTGGCGCCAAGCCAGCCCACCGAAGGGGCAAGCGCGGCATTCAATGCAGCGCCAATCTCTCAGGTAAAGCGGACAGCGGGGGCCCGGAACAACCAGAATCGGGTTGTTCACAGCCCTGGGAGCCTGTCATGTCCGCTGATCTGCTGAAGACCCCGCTGCACGCGCTGCATCTGGAACTGGGTGCCCGCATGGTGCCCTTCGCCGGCTACGACATGCCGGTCAACTACCCCGGCGGCATCATTGCCGAGCACAAGCAGTGCCGCGAATCGGCGGCGCTGTTCGACGTCTCGCACATGGGTCAGGTGCGCCTGGTCGGCGACGACGCCGCCAGGGCACTGGAGACGCTGGTGCCGGTGGATGTGCTCGGCCTGGCCGTCGGCCAGCAACGCTACGCCCTGTTCACCGACGCCAGCGGCGGCATCCTCGACGACCTGATGGTCACGCGGCGTGAGGCCGACCTGCTGCTGGTGGTCAACGCCGGCTGCAAGGACGCCGACATCCGCCACCTGGTCACCCACATCGGCCACCGCTGCCAGGTGGTGCCGCTGCCCGAGCGCGCCTTGCTGGCGTTGCAGGGCCCGCGCGCCGCCGAGGCGCTGGCGCACCTGAACCCGGCCGTGTCAAAGCTGGTGTTCATGACCGGCGGCGCCTTCAAGCTGGCCGGGGCCGATTGTTATGTCACCCGCTCCGGCTACACCGGCGAGGACGGCTTCGAAATCTCGGTACCGGCGGAAGCCGCGGTGGCGCTGGCCCGTGCGCTGATCAACCTGCCGGAGGTCAAACCCGCGGGGCTGGGCGCGCGCGACACGCTGCGCCTGGAAGCCGGGCTGTGCCTGTACGGCCACGACATCGACACCCGCACCAGCCCGGTCCAGGCAGGGCTGACCTGGGCGATCCAGAAGGTGCGCCGACCCGGCGGCGAGCGCGCCGGCCACTACCCTGGCGCCGCCGCCATCGAAGGCCAGCTTGCCCATGGCGTGACGCACAAGCGCGTCGGCCTGATGGCGCTGGAGCGCGTGCCGGTGCGCGAAGGCAGCAAGCTGGTCGATGCCAAGGGCCACAAGCTGGGCACCGTGACCAGCGGCACCATCGCGCCGACCATCAACCAGCCGATCGCGATGGCCTACCTGAGCGCCGAGCATGCGATAGCGAAGCACGAGGTCTATGCCGAAGTGCGCGGCCAGCAGGTGCCGATGCGCGTGACGCCGATGCCCTTCGTGCCGCACCGCTACTTCCGCGGCTGATTTCCACCCACCACCAGGAGTCCCACCGATGACCACCATGTTCACGCCCGATCACGAATGGATCAACATCGAAGACCACGAGGCCGCCGTCGTCGGCATCACGCTGCACGCGCAGGAAGCGCTGGGCGACGTGGTCTTCGTCGACCTGCCCGCCGTCGGCAAGACGCTGAAGAAGGGCGAGGTCGCCGGCGTGGTCGAGTCGGTCAAGGCCGCGGCCGACCTGTACATGCCGGTGACCGGCGAAGTGGTCGAGGTCAACGAGGCGCTGCGCGCCGACCCCTCGCTGGCCAACAGCGACCCGATGGGCAACGGCTGGTTCTTCAAGGTGCATGTCACCGACATGGCCGAGTTCGACCAGCTGATGGATCCGCCCGGCTACGACGCGCTGCTCAAGACCCTCTGACTCAACCCGCACACGGACGCCCTGCCATGTTGATGCCTGCGCTGAAGCCGCTCGACGAACTCGAGAACGATCGCGAGTTCACCGCCCGCCACATCGGACCCTATGCCGACGACGAGCAGCACATGCTGTCGGTGATCGGCGCCGCCAGCCGGCATGCGCTGATCGAGGCCATCGTGCCGCGCATCATCGCGCGCACGCAGCCGATGCAGTTGCCCGCGCCGCTGGGCGAAGCGCAGGCACTGGCCGAGTTGAAGGCCTTGGCCGCGAAGAACCAGGTGCTGAAAAGCTTCATCGGCCAGGGCTACCACGGCACGCACACGCCCGGCGTCATCCTGCGCAACATCCTCGAGAACCCGGCCTGGTACACGGCCTACACGCCCTACCAGGCCGAGATCTCGCAAGGCCGCATGGAGGCGCTGGTCAACTTCCAGACCATGGTCTGCGACCTGACCGGCATGGCCATCGCCAACGCCTCGATGCTGGACGAAGCCACCGCCGCGGCCGAAGCGATGACGCTGGCGCGGCGCAGCGTGAAGAACTCGAGTCATAACTTCATCGTCGCCGGTGATGCGCACCCGCAGACCATCGAGGTCATCCGCACCCGCGCCGCGCCACTGGGGCTGAAGGTGGTGCTGGCCAACTCTGCCGCCGAATGGGACGCGCTGATCGCCGGCGGCGACTATTTCGCTGCGCTGGAGCAACTGCCCAGCACCAGCGGCGGGGTCCACGACCTGCGCCAGGATGCCGAGCGCATCCACGCACACCAGGCCGCATTCATCGTCGCCGCCGACCTGCTGGCGCTGACGCTGATCACGCCACCGGGCGAACTGGGCGCCGACATCGCGCTGGGCAGCACCCAGCGCTTTGGCGTGCCGATGGGCGGCGGCGGCCCGCATGCCGCCTACCTGGCCTGCCGCGACGAGTACAAGCGCAGCCTGCCCGGCCGGCTGGTGGGCGTCAGCGTCGACGTACACGGCCACCCGGCCTACCGCCTGGCGCTGCAGACGCGCGAGCAGCACATCCGGCGCGAGAAGGCCACCTCGAACATCTGCACCGCGCAGGTGCTGTTGGCCGTCATCGCCAGCATGTACGCCGTCTACCACGGGCCCGAGGGCCTAAGGCGCATCGCCCGGCGGGTGGCCAGCTACACCGCCATCCTGGCGCAGGGCCTGCGCGAGCTGGGCGTCACCGTGCGCAGCGACAGCGCCTTCGACACGCTGTGCCTGGACACCGGCACGGCCACCGCCGACATCGCCGCGCGCGCCGTGGCCGCCGGCATGAACCTGCGCCGCTTCCCCGAATGGGGCGACACGATGATCGGCATCGCGCTGGACGAAACCACCACGCGCGACGACCTCCGCGCGCTGTGGCAGCTGTTCGCCAAGCCGGGCCAGACCCTGCCCGACATCGCCGCCTTCGACAAGGGCATCGAGCCGATGATCCCGGAGTCGATGCGCCGCAGCAGCGCCTTCCTGACGCACCCGGTGTTCAACACCCACCACAGCGAAACCGAGATGCTGCGCTACATCCGGTCCTTGAGCGACAAGGACCTGGCGCTGGACCGCAGCATGATCCCGCTGGGCAGCTGCACGATGAAGCTCAACGCCACCAGCGAGATGATTCCGATCACCTGGCCGGAGTTTGCCCAGGTGCACCCGTTCGCGCCGCGCGACCAGCTGGCCGGCTACTGGGAGATGAACGACCAGCTCTGCGCCTGGCTCAGCCAGGCCACCGGCTATGCCGGCGTGAGCCTGCAGCCCAATGCCGGCAGCCAAGGTGAATACGCCGGGCTGCTGGTCATCAAGGCCTGGCACGCCAGCCGCGGCGAAGGCCACCGCCACATCTGCCTGATCCCGGAAAGTGCCCATGGCACCAACCCGGCCAGCGCACAGATGGCGGGCATGACCGTCGTCGTCACCAAGTGCGACGCGATGGGCAACGTCGACATGGACGACCTTCGAGCCAAGTGCGAGCAGCACAGCGCCAAACTGGCGGCGGTGATGATCACCTACCCCAGCACGCACGGCGTGTTCGAGCTGCGCGTCAAGGAGCTGTGCGCACTGGTGCACCGCCATGGCGGGCGCGTGTATGTGGACGGCGCCAACATGAATGCGCTGGTCGGCGTGGCCGCGCCGGGCGAGTTCGGCGGCGACGTCAGCCACCTCAACCTGCACAAGACCTTCTGCATCCCGCACGGCGGCGGCGGCCCGGGCGTGGGCCCGGTGGCGGTGGTCGCGGACCTGGTGCCCTTCCTGCCGGCGCACCGCACGGCCGGACTCGGCGGCGAGCTGAGTGTCGGCGCGGTCAGCGCCGCGCCGCTGGGCAATGCCGCGGTGTTGCCGATCAGCTGGATGTACTGCCGCATGATGGGTGCCGAAGGCCTGCGCGAGGCCACCGAGGTGGCCATCCTCAGCGCCAACTACATCGCGGCGCGGCTGTCCGACCACTACCCGGTGCTGTACAGCGGCGGCAATCCGGAGCTGAAGGGCGGCGGCGTGGCGCACGAATGCATCCTCGACCTGCGGCCGCTGGCCAAGGCCACCGGCATCGGCGCCGAGGACGTGGCCAAGCGGCTGATCGACTACGGCTTCCACGCGCCGACGCTCAGCTTCCCGGTGGCCGGCACGCTGATGATCGAGCCCACCGAAAGCGAGCCGCTGGCCGAACTGGACCGCTTCTGCGACGCGATGATCGCCATCCGCGCCGAGATCGCGCAGGTGCAAGGCGGTGCGTGGCCCAAGGACGACAACCCGCTGAAGAACGCGCCGCACACCGCGGCGGCGCTGCTCAAGGCCGACTGGCCGCATGCCTACAGCCGCGAGCAGGCAGCCTACCCGGTGCCGGGCCTGAAGCGGCAGAAATACTGGAGCCCGGTGGGCCGCGTCGACAACGTCTGGGGCGACCGCAACCTGATGTGCAGCTGCCCGCCGCTGAGCGACTACGCCTGACCGGGCCGCCATGGCCGTTTCGGTATTCGACCTGTTCAAGATCGGCATCGGGCCGAGCAGCAGCCACACCGTGGGGCCGATGCGCGCGGCGCGGCTGTTCACGCTGCGCCTGCAGCACGAGGGCCTGCTGGCGCGCGTACAGCGCGTGCGGGCCGACCTGTACGGCTCGCTCGGCGCCACCGGCAAGGGCCACGGCAGCGACAAGGCGGTGCTGCTGGGGCTGCTGGGCCACGAGCCGGACACGGTCGAGGTCGAGGCCATCCCGGCGCTGCTGAAGGCAGTGCGCGACAGCGGTCGGCTGAAGCTGGCCGCGGTCCATACGGTGGAGTTCGCCGAGAAGCGCGACCTGCAGTTCCACCGCCGCGAAGCGCTGCCGCTGCATGCCAACGGCATGCGCTTCACGGCCTTCGATGCCGCCGGCAGCGAACTCGACGCGCGGGTCTACTACTCGGTCGGTGGCGGCTTCGTGATCAGCGAGGAACTCGCGGCCGACGGCAGCAAGCTCAAGGCCGTGGCGCCGGACACCACGGTGTTGCCGCTGCCCTTCCACAGCGGCGCGGACCTGCTGGCCATCACCCAGCGCGAAGGCTGCAGCATCGCCGAGGTGATGCGCAAGAACGAACATCACTGGCGCAGCGATGCCGAGATCGACGCCGGGCTGCTGCAGATCTGGCAGGTGATGCAGGACTGCGTGCGCCGCGGCTGCCGTACCGACGGCACGCTGCCGGGCGGCTTCAAGGTCAAGCGCCGGGCCAGCGCGCTGTACCGCGACCTGACCAGCCACCCCGAGGCCGCGCTGCGCGACCCGCTGCAGGTGCTGGACTGGGTGAACCTGTACGCGCTGGCGGTGAACGAGGAGAACGCTGCCGGCGGCCGGGTCGTCACCGCCCCCACCAACGGCGCGGCCGGCATCGTGCCGGCGGTGCTGCACTACTACGCCAGGTTCGTCTACGGCGCCACCGACGCGGGGGTGATCGACTTCCTGCTCACGGCCGCGGCCATCGGCCTGCTCTACAAGGAGAATGCCAGCCTCTCCGGCGCCGAGGTCGGCTGCCAGGGCGAGGTGGGCGTGGCCTGCAGCATGGCCGCCGGTGCGCTGGCCGCGGTGATGGGCGGCACACCAGCGCAGGTGGAGAACGCCGCCGAGATCGGCATGGAGCACCACCTGGGCCTGACCTGCGACCCGGTGGGCGGGCTGGTGCAGATCCCATGCATCGAGCGCAATGCGATCGCCTCGGTCAAGGCCATCAACGCCGCGCGCATGGCGCTGCACGGGGACGGCACCCATTTCGTGAGCCTGGACAAGGTCATCAAGACCATGCGCGAGACTGGCGCGGACATGATGACCAAATACAAGGAGACCGCCAGGGGCGGCCTGGCGGTCAATATCGTCGAATGCTGACGGCGGCTACTTGCCGGCCTTGAAGCTGGTGAAGGTGCGCGTCTGCACGCGGCGGATGTCCTGCGGCACCGGCTCGGGCACGGTCATCGCGGCCTTGGCCGCGTCGCTGGGGAAGACACTGGGGTTGTTGGCCACCTCGGGCTTCACGTGCTTCAGCGAGGCCTTGTTCGGGTTGGCGTAGAACACCTTGTTGGTCAGCGAGGCATGCACCTCCGGGCGCAGGATGTAGTCGATGAACAGGTGCGCGTTCTTCGGGTGCGGAGCGTCCGCCGGGATGGCCATCACGTCGAAGAACATGGTCGCACCCGACTTCGGCACCAGCGCCTCGATGATCGGGCCCTTGCCAGCCTCGATGGCGCGCGCACGGGCGATGTTGATGTCGCCCGAATAGCCCATCACCACGCACAGCGAGCCGCCGGCCAGGTCGTTGATGTAGCCCGACGAGGAGAAGCGCGCCACGTAGGGCCGGATCTTCTTCAGCATCTCGGCGGCGTCCTTGTAGTCGGCCGGGTTGCGGCTGTAGGCCGGCTTGCCGACGTGCAGCATGGCCACCGGCAGCACCTCGGAGGCCGAATCCAGGAAACTGATGCCGCAGGACTTGAGCTTCGCCGCGTACTTGGGGTCGAAGATCAGCGACCAGGGGTTCTCCGGCATCGGCAGGTCACCCAGCGCCTTCTTCACCTGCGGCACGTTGATGCCCACGGTGATGTAGCCCCACAGCCAGTCCACCAGGTACTGGTTGCCCGGGTCGACGCGCGCCAGCAGCTCCAGCAGCGCCGGGTCGAGGTTGTTCCAGTTCTTCAGCTGCGAGCGGTCGAGCTTCTGCAGCAGGCCGCCGTCGATCTGCATCTTGGCGAAGGGCGCGCCCGGCACCACGATGTCGTAGCCGCTCTTGCCGGCCACCAGCTTGGCATGCAGGATCTCGTTGGTGTCGTAGTTGTCGTAGCGGACCTTGATGCCGGTTTCCTTCTCGAAGTTCTTGATCGTGTCTTCGGCGATGTAGTCCGACCAGTTGTAGATGTTCAGCACCTTGGGCTCGGTGTTCTGCGCGACGGCAGCAAAGCTCAGGCCGAGGGTTGCCGCCAGTGCGGCAATGAATTTGACAGTCAGGTTTTTCATGGCGGCGAATGTTCCAAGAGATGCGGCGCCTGCTGCGACACCCGGGCCGCCCACAAGTTCCTTCGCGCTATTTTGCCGCCTCAGCGCAGCAACGTCCGGATCGCGGCCATCACCTCGGCGCGGTGGCCCAGCAGCAGGTGCCCGCCGGCATCGAAACCCAGGAAGCGCGCACCCGGGATGTGCTGGCAGCTGTAGCGCGCCGAAGCGTAGGTGCCGAAACCGTCGTCGCGCGCACTGATGCATAGCGTGGGCGCGCGGATCGATTCCAGCGCCACCCGCGCCGCACCGGTGGTCAGGCGCGAATCGTTGCGCAGCCCCTGCCGGCGCAGGCTCACCGGCTGGATCATCGCGAGCATCGCATCGGCGCGGCGCTGCTCGTCGGGCCCGGCTGCCGCATAGGCTGCGGGCGGCGTGGCCAGTACCAGGCGCCGGGCGGTCGCCGGCGCCAAGCGCGCCAGCAGCCACAACGGCAGGTCGGCGCTGACTATGGCGTCCAGCAGGCGCAGCGCCCAGGCCGGCGTCGGCACCGCCGGGTCGGGTCGGTAGACCGCAGGCACCACCAGCAGCAGCGCGCGCGTGCGCTGCGGGTGTCGGACCGCGAAGTGCAGCGCCGACACCGCGCCGGCCGACACGCCCATCAAGGCCGCATTGGCCAGGCCCAGCGCGTCGAGCAGGCAGGCCAGGTGGTCGGCCTGGCGCTCACCCGAGGGGTCGGCAGGAAGAGGGCTGCGCAGGTAGCCGAAGCGCGAGGGCGCGATCAGCCGAAGCCCCTGCGGCGCCAGGCTTTGTCCGAGCGCCAGCCCCTGGTCGAAACCGCCGCCGCTGCCGTGCACCAGCAGCAACGCCGGTGCGTCTGCTGGGCCGGACTCCGCGAACTCGATGTCGCCACAGGCGGTGTGCAGCACGCGGCTGCCGCTTTTTACGCGCTGCTGCTGCGCGTACAGGTCGCGCCGGAACTCGAGCGCCAGCGCACCGACCCCCACTGCCAGTGCCACCAGCAGCGTGCCGGCCAAGATCCGCGTCCACCGCATGGCCGCGCTGCCTTGGCGCCGCCCGTCGCTAGACCTTCGGCACGATCAGGATCTTGCCGTCGCGCTCACCCGCCGCGGCGGCGGCCACGGCCTGCTTGATCTGCGGCAGGTCGTAGGTGGCCTGGATCCGGGCCTTCAGCTGTCCGGTGGCGATGAGCTTGCCGATCTCGCCGAACATCGCCATCTGCTGAGGCGGCGTGGCCTTGCGGAACCACAGCGCCAGCCAGAAGCCGCGCAGCGACACGTCGCGGAAGACGAAGGCGCGCGGCGACACCACGCAGTCCTCGCCGCTGAGCATGCCGTAGTTGACCAGCGTGCCGCCCTCGCCCACGCAGCCGGCCAGCCGGTTGGTGGCCTGCCCGCCGATGGCGTCGATGGCCAGCCGGATCGTCTCCTGACCGGTGGCCGCGGCCACGCGCCGGCCCAGATCGGGCCCGTCGACCAGCACCACATCGCCGCCCGCTGCCTGCACCGCAGCCACGGCCGAGTCGCGGCGCACCACGTTCACGGTCTTCAGGCCGCGCCGTCGCGCCAGTTGCACCAGGTACTCCCCGACGCCGGAGTTGGCGGCGTTCTGGATCACCCATTCGCCCGGCTGCAGGTCCACGAACTCGCTGAGCAACAGCGACGCGGTCGGCGGGTTGACGGTCATCATCGCCAGCTGCAGCGGGTCGGCGTCGTTGGGCAGCGGCATCAGGCGCGCCGCGTCGGCCACCACATGCGTGGCCCAGCTGCCCAGGCCGATGGGCAGCAGCACCGTCTGCCCGAGCGGCGGCGTGCTGACACCGGGTCCATGTGCCACCACCTTGCCCACGCCCTCGTTGCCGCCAATGGCCGGCAGCGGCGGCAGCCGGCCGTACTCACCCGTCAGCGTCAGCACGTCGGACGGATTGATCGGCGCGGCCAGCACCTGCAGCAGCACCTGGCCTTCGCCCAGCACCGGATCGGCAAACTCCACGCATTCGATCGAGGCCTGCGGCACCGGGCCGCGCTGGGTGTACTGCGCCTTCTTCATGTCGGAGTCTCCGGTTTGTACCAACGGGGGAAAAACTTTGCCACCTGCGGGCCGGAGGATTTCAGCGCGTGGCAGCCGTCGATGCTGAACGGCTTTTCCTCCGGGTCCTGCGTCATCACTTCCCACATCGCCTGCAGCGCCGCGCTGCCCATCACGCCGGCCAGCTCGTTCATGTGGGTGCAGCCCGCCGTGCGGCCGAACAGCCGGCGGATGGCGTCGCGCCAGCCGCGCGCCACGCGCACGCCCACCAGCTGGCCGTAGTCGGGCGTGATCGCGCCGCAGGCTTCGCCATAGGGCCCGGCATCGGTGGCGGCCTGCACGGCGACGATGGTCGCGGTGCGGTCCAGCGTCAGCCGCAGGCGCATCGAATGCATCGGCTGGCCCGGCGGCAGCATGCCGCCGGCACAGGGCACCGGTTGGGTCCAGGCATCGGTGAGATGGCCTTCGATGTCCCACAGGCCGTCGCTGCGGGCATAGGCGTTGATGGTGATCGAGCGCTGGTGCGAGGCTTCGCGCGCGCAGTCGGGTGGTGGCAGGGGCATGGGGCGAGCAATGGAATGTGAAGACAGTGCAAGATACACCGTCGCCAACCTCACCGCCGCCGCGCCATGCCCGACCAGGACTCCATCGAACGCATCGGACCCTATGTCTACCGCCATTTCC
>Ga0316603_10000085_pt1 | contig 72322 bp, 64 predicted proteins | sample OWC_soil_day10_n_FD_207649 | JGI IMG/M metagenome (GOLD analysis project Ga0316603, IMG submission 207649) | Wetland soil microbial communities from Old Woman Creek delta, Ohio, United States - OWC_soil_day10_noCT | ecosystem: Environmental > Terrestrial > Soil > Wetlands | place: USA: Ohio... | reverse complement strand
GGCAAGGCCAAGCTCGACGAGCTGGTCTCCAAGGCCAAGGCCATCAAGCTGGAAGTGATCCTGGCCGTTGGCCACACCGACCGCATCGGTGGTGACGCCTACAACCAGAAGCTGTCCGAGAAGCGCGCTGCTGCCGTCAAGGAATACCTGGTTGCCAAGGGCATCGAAGCCAACCGTGTTTACACCGAAGGCAAGGGTGAGAAGCAGCCGGTGACCGGCGACAAGTGCAAGGGCAATGCCAAGACCAAGGCCCTGATCGACTGCCTGCAGCCGGATCGTCGCGTTGATATCGAAGTCATCGGCACCAAGTAATCCGCCGACGCTTCACGAAAAGCCCCGCAATGCGGGGCTTTTTCTTTTCCCCAGAAATTCCCGATCCTAAAAAAAGTTGCCTAGGATTGAGGGGCTGGAGCTGCTAGTAACCGCCACTCGATCCTAACAACTCGATCCTCGATCCTGCCCCCAATGACCACACTGAACGCCGACCCCGCCGAACTGGAAAAATTTGGTGATCTCGCCCACCGCTGGTGGGACCCGAACAGCGAATTCAAGCCGCTGCACGACATCAACCCGCTGCGCCTGGACTGGATCGACCGCACGATCGGCCTGGCCGGCAAGCGCATCCTCGATGTCGGCTGCGGCGGTGGCCTGCTTTCCGAAGGCATGGCGACGCGCGGGGCCAATGTGACTGGCATCGACCTCTCCGAAAAGCCGCTCGGCGTGGCCAAGCTGCATTTGCTGGAAACCGGCCAGAAAGTCGATTACCGCAAGATTTCCGTCGAGCAGCTGGCCGATGAAATGCCCGGCGCGTTCGATGCGGTCACCTGCCTGGAAATGCTCGAGCACGTACCCAACCCGTCGAGTGTCATCGCAGCCTGCGCCCGCCTGGTCAAGCCGGGTGGCCAGGTTTTCCTGTCCACGCTGAATCGCAATCCGAAGTCGTATCTGCTTGCGGTAGTCGCGGCCGAATACGTGATGCAGATGCTGCCCAAGGGCACGCATGACTACGCCAAGTTCATCAAGCCCTCCGAGCTCGCGCGCTGGTCAAAGCTGGCCGGGCTTGAGCCGAGCGAAGTGATCGGGATGAGCTATAACCCGCTGACCAAGGTGTATTCGCTGGGTTCCGATACCAGCGTCAATTACCTGATGCGCGCCACGCGTGTTTGACGCTGTCCTCTTCGACCTCGACGGCACACTGGCCGACACCGCCCCCGACCTGGGCTGGGCGGCCAATGCGCTGCGCGAGGAGGAGGGACTGGCGCCACTGCCGCTCGCCACACTGCGCCCGTGGACCTCGCAAGGCGTGCGCGGCCTGCTCCGCGTGGCCTTCGAGATCGCGCCCGGCGACACTGCCTACGACCACCTCGCCCACCGTTTTCTCGCCTTGTACGCCGAGCGCTTGTGCGTCGACACCCGGCTCTTCGACGGCGTGGCCGAACTGCTCGACGAGCTTGAGACCCTTGGCCTGGCCTGGGGCATCGTCACCAACAAGCGCATGCGCTTCACCGACCCGCTGGTCGCCCAGCTCGGCCTGACCCCGCGTACCACCTGCGTGGTCAGCGGCGACACCACGGCCGAAGCCAAGCCCTCCCCGCTCCCCATCCTGCACGCCTGCCAGCTCCTCAACTGCCGCCCGGAACGCACGCTTTACGTTGGCGACGACCGGCGGGACATCGTGGCGGGCAATGCTGCAGGGTGTAGAACGGTAGCGGCGGCCTACGGTTACTTGGGCGACAGTGGCCCCATCCCGGTTTGGGGAGCGGATTTGCTGATTGAAACGCCGATGGACTTGGCTGGCTACCTGCGCTAGCTCTAGCTTTTATGATTCGCCGTATCGCGCAATAGATATGCCATATAATTTTCCGTGCCATCAAAAATCACGGATCAGGTGAATGCCCGCTTACCTTCGGACACTACAGCAGTATGCGATATTCAAAGGTCGAGCCAGCCGAGCTGAATTCTGGACATTCTCGCTTTTCAGCGCGCTGATTCTCTGTGCCATCAGTCTTCTCGAAGGTTTGCTTACGGGGTCAGCAAAGCTGGGGGTCGCCAGCCATGCGTACGAGATTGCGACGGCCTTACCATTTGCGGCGGTTTTCGTCCGCCGGCTACATGATGTGGGGCGAAGCGGATGGTGGATTTTTGCCCCGATAGCCAACATTGTTTTCTGCTGCCAAGCGGGCCAAGTCGACGAAAACGAATATGGCCCACGCCCCATAGTACAAGGTTAATAGCCCCCAGCCACGCCCCCTAGCACCCGTGACGGCCAAACGCATTGCTCAGGAATGTTACGGTCAACCGGAAATTTTGCCCAAAATTGAAATTTTCCTGCGGGCACTGGCCCCGGAAATTACATCCGCCGTGCCGAGAGCAGGAGGTTGCGTGGCGTCAGCTGGCGGTTGCAGAAGGTGGTGAGGCTGGGTTCGTAACCATGTTCGCCGAGGTAGGCGGCGAGGTCGAGGACGAGCCAGAGTTCGAGGGCGCGGCGGAAGGCGTGGCGGGGGATGGCGAGGCGGGCGACCTCGCGCTGACGTTGCCAGCCGGCGGCTTCGATGGCGTCGAGGTGGCGTGGATCTGGCGGCGGCAGGCATTCGCGGGCAGCCATATGGGCAAGGAAATCGGCGAAACTGCCGCGTAGCCAGGGCGCGGGCACCGGCTTGAAGGTTTTGTAGGGCACGTCGCTGAGCTGGTCGCGCCAGCCGGTAAAGGCCAGTTTCCAGGCGATGGCCTGGTCGCGCTGGCGGGTCAGCCGCGGCGAGGCGGTGACGGTTTCGGTCACGGCCAGACGCGTGTCGTCGCGCGTCAGTTGCAGCTGACCGCGTGGGCTGAGCGGCTGATAACTAGCCTCGACCCCACGGTAGTAGCAGCACGGTGCGACATCAAAGCGAGCGACGCCGGCGCTGGCGCCGTGCTCGATGAGGCGCCGGTGGAGGTTGCCGCAGGCGTGCAGCGCGACGGCGTGCTGGCCGGGGCGCGGCCAGTCGGCGACGGCCAGGGCATCGCGCTCGAGAAAGCGGTGGTTCAGGCCGATGCGCTGTGCCAGGTTTTCGCCGTCGGCGCACAGCGCGGCGTCGATTTCCAGCGTATGCACCGGCTGCTGCATGGCGAGGCCAAGGAGCCGTCCGAGGTGCCCCTTGCCACCGCACCAGTCGATGATGCCCTCGCCGGCCGGCTCGACTGCACCGGCAAAGGCTTCAATCTGCGCCCGTTTGCGGCCGGGGATTTCCCAGGCCCAGCGTTCGCCGGCAACGGCCGGCATGGCATGTGGCGCGGCCGGGATGTCGATCAAGGGCTGCAGCGCATCGATGTCCGGCAGGTAGTCGCCCAGCCAGCGCAGCGCAGCGGGGACATCATCGTTGAGATCGGCGGTTTCGGCGTCATCCAGGGCGAGTAGCGCGGCGGTCAGCGCCGGTCGCTCTTCGCACCAGGCCGGTCGCACCTGACGAAATGGCTGAGGGTGCCAGAGATGGCGCCAGGCCAGCAGTGCAGCGTCGAGTTGCCGGTGGCGGTCGGCGGGCCTCACCGCAGCGCGGCGCCGCGTTCGCGCCGGCGGTAGCCGTACCACGCGGGCAGCACGGCGGCGATGAGCACGGCGAGACCGAGGCCCAGCGGCCAGAGGACAGGGCTGTTCCATTCGCGCCGGGCCGCCTGGCGCGCCACCGTGTCGATGCGCTGGTATTTCAGGGTGTTGTTGCCGACATCGCTTGGCTTGCGGTTCTTGAGCCAGCGGTGGCTCAGGGTGTAGCTCTTCGGGTGCAGGCCGAAGACCCACGGCGCGTCGTGATGCAGGATGCGGTTCATCTGTCGGACGATACCGAGGCGCTCGGGCGTGTTGTCCATGTTCTTCATGCGCAGGAACAGGCGGTCGAATTCCGGGTTGGCGTAGTTCGACGCGTTCTCGCCGCCCTTCGCCACCTTGCCTTCGTTGCCGTCGAGCAGGAAGAAGAAGTTTTCCGGGTCCGGGTAGTCGGCGTTCCAGCCGAGGTAGTAGAGCTGGACGTTGCCCTTGCGGATCTTGTCCTGGAAGCGGTTGAAGTCAGTCGAACGGACGACGAGCTGGATGTCGATCTTGGCGAACTGGCGGGTCAGCCAGTCGAGGCGCGATTTCTCACCCATGCCGCCGCCCGTGGTGTCGAGATTGACGACGAGCGGCTCGCCGGTCTTTTCATCGCGGCCATTCGGATAGCCGGCGTCGGCGACGAGCTTCTTGGCCACGTCGATGGACTTGCGCTTCGGCTTGCCGTCCACCCAGTCGTAGACCACGCTGTCGATCCCCTCCTCGCCCGCTTCATAGCCGAAGATGCCCGGCGGTAGCGGGCTTTGCGCGGCGATGCCGCGACCGTTCTGGAAGATGGAAATGTATTCTTCCTGGTCGATGGCGATCGAGATGGCCTGGCGCAGCTTGGTGGCCCGCGGCGTCAGCCCGCCGATGACCGGATCGAGCATGTTGAAACCCATGTAGAAGGTCGAGGACTTGACCGAGGTGAGCAGGCGGATGCCCTTGTCGCGCATCTCGTCGGTCAGCGCCACGTCGCCGCCAACATTGACGCGCACGGCCTGATCGAAGCTGTCCGAAGAAATCCCGGAGGCATCGTAGTAGCCCTGCAGGAACTTGTTCCAGTACGGAATCGCCTCCTTCTCGCGCGTGAAGATGGCTTGGTCGAGGAAGGGCAGCGGCTTGCCGCAGTCGTCGAGCAGGCCGGCGGCGCGGTCGGCAGCCTCGCCTTCGCAGGGGTAGGTCTGTCCGTGGAAATTCGGGTTGCGCGAGAGGACCATGCGGCGATTGGGGTCGTTTTCGCTGAGCATGAACGGCCCGGTGCCGACCGGCCACCAGTCGAGCGTCAGGTTCTTTTCGGCCATGCCGGGCTGGCTGAAGAAGCGGTCCACCTCGCGCGGCACCGGCGCGAAGAACGGCATGGCCAGCCAGTAGAGGAATTGCGGGTACTTCCCCTTGATGCGCACGCGCCAGGTCAGCGCGTCGACCTTTTCAACGCCGCTCAGCGGATAGGCGTCGAGGTCGAGCCATTCGCGGGCTGGCTTGTCCTTGGCGGCCTTCTGCAAGGCTTCACCGAGTTCCTTGAGGCCGACGATCTTGTCGGCCATCATGCCGAAGATCGGCGAATGCAGGCGCGGGTGGGCCAGGCGCTTGATCTGGTAGATGTAATCGTCGGCCGTCAGTTCGCGCGTGCCGACCTTGGTGAAATCGGCCATGGACTGCCGTTTGGCGATTTCATTTTTGGGCAAAATTTCCGGTTGACCGTGAGAATCGAGCGCGAAGGCCGGATGCGGCTGAAAACGGATGCCCGGCTTGAGTTTGAGCTCGTAAACGCTCTCTGCGATGCGCTCGACCGGCGCGTCTGGCGGCAGTTCGCGTCCCTTGGCGTCATAGAAGCGCGGTACCGGCACCCGCTCGACAGTCGACGGCATCAGCTCGTACGGGCGCTTGAGGTAGTGGTATTGCAGCGGCGGCTCGTAGATCTGCGCCGTGAAGGTGATCTCGTCCTCGGTGTAGGACTGCGCGGGGTCGAGATGCTTGGGGCGGTCGGTAAAAGCCGAGTAAAGCACGTTGCGACCGGCGTCGGCGGCCGGATACGGATCGTTCCACGCCTGCCCGCAGCCGGACAGGGCCAAGACGACAACGAGACTGGCGCAGATTTTTCGCATGAACGGAAGTTTAACAAATGCCCGGCCAGCCGCTTGACCTCCCTGCGGTGAATTGCCCACAATGGCTCAAACACAACAAACCAGAGGCATGCTCATGCTCGACACCGCGCTCCCCGACTTCTCCCTGCCCGCAACCGGCGGCACGACCTTCAGCCTCGGCGCCCAGGCCGGCAAGGTCGTCGTCATCTACTTCTACCCGAAAGACAGCACCCCGGGCTGCACCACGGAAGGCCAGCAATTCCGCGACCTGCACGACCAGTTCGTCGCCGCCAACGCCGTCATCCTCGGCATCTCGCGCGACAGCCTGAAGTCGCACGAGAACTTCAAGGCCAAGCAGGGCTTCCCGTTCGAACTCGGTTCGGATGCCGACGAAGCCGTCTGTAACCTGTTCAGCGTCATCAAGCAGAAGATGATGTACGGCAAGCAGTGCCGCGGCATCGAGCGCAGCACCTTCGTCATCGACAGCAAGGGCGTCCTGCGCCGCGAATGGCGTGGCGTCAAGGTGCCCGGCCACGTCCAGGAAGTCCTCGATTTCGTCAAAACCCTTTAACTTTCCACCACCCCAACCAAAGGCCCAATCCATGCCGCGCAAGCCCGCTGCCACCAAGAAGCCCGCCGTTACCAAGATTTTCGTCCTCGACACCAACGTGCTCATGCACGATCCCAGCAGTCTGTTCCGCTTTGAAGAACACGATGTCTTCCTGCCCATCATGACGCTGGAAGAACTCGACAACCACAAGAAGGGCATGTCCGAAATTGCCCGCAACGCGCGCCAGACCTCCCGCATGCTCGACGAGCTGCTGGCCGCCAACGGCGAGGACGACATCGACGAAGGCATCGACCTTTTCGGCCCATCCAAGAAACTGGCCAGCGGCCGCCTCTACCTGCAGACCGAAGCGATCAGCTCCGACCTGCCGCAAGGCCTGCCGACCTCCAAGGTCGACAACCAGATCCTCTCGGTCGTCATCCACCTCCAGAAGAAATTCCCCAAGCGCCCGGTCATCCTGGTGTCGAAAGACATCAACATGCGCATCAAGTCGCGCGCCCTCAACCTGCTCGCCGAAGACTACTTCAACGACAAGGTGCTCGAGGATACCGACATCCTCTACTCCGGCACCCGCGCCCTGCCCGACAACTTCTGGGACAAGCATGGCAAGGGCATGGAGTCGTGGAAGAAGGACAGCCGGACCTACTACAAGGTCACCGGCCCGCTCTGCCCGCAAATGCTGGTCAACGAGTGCGTGTGGCTCGAAAAGGACGGCTTCTCGGCCATCGTCAAGGAAACCGCCGGCAAGACCGCCGTCCTGGAAACCCTGATCGACTACAGCCACCCCAAGAACGCCGTATGGGGCATCATGGCGCGCAATCGCGAACAGAATTTCGCGATGAACCTGCTCATGAACCCGGACATCGATTTCGTCACCCTGCTCGGCCAGGCCGGTACCGGCAAAACCCTGCTCACCCTGGCTGCCGCGCTGACGCAGGTGCTCGAAACCAAACTGTTCGCCGAAATCATCATGACCCGCGCCACCGTGCCGGTCGGTGAAGACATCGGTTTCCTGCCCGGCACGGAAGAAGAAAAGATGGCCCCGTGGATGGGCGCCCTCGAAGACAACCTCGACGTCCTGACCCACACTGACGAAAACAGCAGCCCGTATGGCGGCGACTGGGGCAAGGCGGCCACCAACGACATCGTCCGTTCGCGGATCAAGGTCAAGTCGATGAACTTCATGCGCGGCCGGACCTTCCTCAAGAAGTTCCTGATCATCGACGAGGCGCAAAACCTCACGCCGAAGCAGATGAAGACGCTGGTCACCCGCGCCGGCCCCGGCACCAAGGTCGTCTGCCTCGGCAACATCGCGCAGATCGACACCCCCTACCTGACCGAGGGCAGTTCCGGCCTGACCTACGTCGTTGACCGCTTCAAGGGCTGGCCACACTCCGGTCACATTACGTTACAACGTGGGGAGCGTTCCCGCTTGGCCGACCACGCCGCTGAAGTGTTATAATCGCCGCAATAACTCAAGGGGCCGTGTCAGTGACACGGCCCTTTCGTTTCAACCACGGATAGCATCCGCCGGAGGAGTTTCTTGAAACGTCGCGATTTCCTGGCCTCAGCCGCCGCACTCTCGCTCTTCGTCTCGGACGCCTGGGCTGCCAAGAAGCAAGCCAAGCCCGGTACGACAAAGGCATCTGCCAGCAGCAAACCGAAAGCCAACGCGGGAAAACCTGCAAAAAAAGGGGCTTCACATCGTGGCAAGCTCAGCTACAAACCGCAGGAACCGGTTGCACATACAGCCGAAGACCCTGTCATCGAGCGACCACCGCAAGGCACCTCGGCCTCCCGCCTGCCTCCGGTCAAGGCGCCGGAACCCCCGAGCGAATGGCGCACCTTCGAAATCACCACCACCGTTAACCTGAAAAACCGGAGCGGTGCCAGCAAGCTCTGGCTCCCCCTGCCGCTCAATCAGGACACCCTTTTCCAGCGTACGCTCGGACACACCTGGACCGGCAACCAGGCCAATGCCAGCATGCGCCGCCTTCCCGACGGCGATCTCGAGGTGTTCTACTGCGAATGGCCGGACAGCAGTGAAGCCCGTCTGCAGCTGACCACGCTGGTCACGACGGCAGACCGCCATTTCGACGTAACCAAACGCACGGTGGCACCGGAACGTGAAGACATCCTGCGCCGCAATCTGCAGGCCTCGAAACTGATCCCCAACGACGGCCTGGCCTTCCAGCTGGGCGAACGCATCCTCGGCCGGATCAAGGATCCCGTCGCCCAGGCCAAGGCCATCTACGAATGGGTGGTCGACAACACGATCTATGACCCCAGCCTGCCCGGCTGCGGGACCGGCGACGTTCGCCGGCAACTGATCCAGGGACAATACGGCGGTCGCTCGGCCGACATCAATGGCCTGTTCGTCGCCATCTGCCGCGCCGTCGGTATTCCCGCCCGCTGCGTCTACGGCATGCGCACCGGCTCTTCACGGCTGTTCCGAAGCCTGGGTCTGAGCAGCGACGACGCCACCCGTGGCCACCACGTCCGCGCCGAATTCTATGTACCTGGCTATGGGTGGATTCCGGTCGACCCAAGCGATGTCCGCCGGGCCATTTCCATGGAAGTCCTCTCGGATCGCGACAGCAAGCTGATCTCGCTGAAAAAGATCCTCTTCGGCGTCTGGGAAATGAACTGGATCGCCTTCAACCTGGGAACCGACGTCGCGCTGCCCGGCAAGGGAACCGTCATGCCGTTCCTGCTCATGCCGCAACTGGAGTCGTCCGGAAGTCGCTCGGACAGCGAACTCCAGTACAGCATCCGAACCCGCCAGGTCGTCGTCTAGCCGAACTCAGTTCTGCGAGTCGACGAAACCGCCGCTCGCCAGATTCTCGAAACGCGTGTATTCGCCAAGGAAGGCCAGGCGCACCGTCCCGGTCGGCCCGTTACGCTGCTTGCCGATAATGACCTCGGCCATGCCCTTGTTGTCGTTGCTTTCCTTGTTGTAATACTCGTCGCGGTACATCATCAGGATCACGTCGGCATCCTGCTCGATGGCGCCCGACTCGCGCAAGTCGGACATCATCGGCCGCTTGTCCGTGCGCTCCTCGACCTTCCGGGAAAGCTGCGACAGCGCGACGATGGGTACCTGCAACTCCTTGGCCAGTGACTTGATCGAACGGGAAATTTCCGACACTTCGGTCGCCCGATTCTCACCCTGCCGGTTGCCGCTCATCAGCTGGATGTAGTCGATCACCAGCAAGCCCAGCTTGCCACCGTACTGACGCGCCAGCCGGCGCGCGCGAGCACGCAGGTTGGCCGGGCTCAAGCCACCGGTTTCGTCGATATAAATCGGCGCCTCATGCAACTTGCCCAGAGCGAACGAAAGCTTGGACCACTCGTCATCGTTCATCCGGCCGGTCCGCAAGCTCTGTGAATTCAGACGACCGATCGACGCCAACATCCGCATGGCCAGCTGGGCGCCCCCCATTTCCATGGAGAACACCCCTACCGGCAGACCGCTTTCAACCGCAACGTTCTCGGCAATATTCAGCGCAAAGGCCGTCTTGCCCATCGATGGCCGGCCAGCCACGATGATCAGGTCACCGGGCTGGAAACCCGAGGTCTTCTGGTCGAGATCGATAAAGCCGGTCGGCACCCCGGTGATATCCGAAGGATTGTCCCGGTCATGCAGTTCCTGGATGCGCTCAACCACCTGCGTCAGCAGCGGGTTGATGTGCACAAATCCTTCGTTGTGCCCGGCCCCCGCTTCGGCAATCTTGAAAATCTTCGATTCCGCTTCGTCGAGCAGCGTTTCGGCATCCCGACCGAGCGGATTCAGGGCATCGGCGGCGATTTCGTCTGCCGTTGCGACCAATTGCCGGAGCACCGCCCGCTCGCGGACAATTTCGGCATAACGCTTGATATTGGCTGCAGACGGGGTGTTCGCAGCCAATTCGCCAAGATAGGCCAGGCCGCCCGTATGATCGCCCTCGCCGGCCGCATCGAGCGCCTCCGCCACCGTCACCACATCGGCCGGCTTGGCGCTGTCCAGCAATTTGCGAATCTGGCGGAATATCCGCCGGTGCTCATCCCGATAGAAATCGGTCTCGGCGACCAGATCGCCGATTCGATCCCAAGCCTGATTATCGAGCAGCAAGCCACCGAGAACCGACTGCTCGGCTTCTATCGAGTGTGGCGGCACACGCAGGCCATCCAGCGTGGAATCAGAAATTTTGGGCTTTGGCGGACGTTGATTCATGGCAGCAAGTTTAAATTAAAAAGGCCTCGCATCAGCGAGGCCTTTTTGACGTGTAGGGAAGCAGAGATTACTCGGCAACCACAGCCACGGTGATGTTGGCGACCACATCGGTGTGCAGGGCGACATCCAGCGGGAACTCGCCGATAGCCTTGAGCGGACCGTCCGGCATGCGGATGGCAGCCTTGTCGACATCGAAACCAGCAGCCTTGAGGGCCTCAGCGATATCAACATTGCCAACGGAACCGAACAGGCGACCGTCCATACCAGCCTTGCGGGCGACCGAAACGGCAGTGCCGTTCATCTTGTCGGCAACAACCTGGGCAGCAGCCAGCTTTTCAGCGGCCAGCTTTTCCAGTTCGGCACGACGTGCTTCGAACTCGGCCATGGCAGCCGGCGTGGCACGCTTGGCCATGCGCTGCGGAATCAGGAAATTACGGGCGTAGCCGTCCTTGACCTTGACGACGTCGCCGAGGTTACCGAGGTTAACAACCTTTTCGAGCAGAATGATTTGCATGTTTCGTCTCCCCGAAAATTATTGATGGTTGTCGGTGTAAGGCAGCAGGGCCAGGAAGCGGGCGCGCTTGATAGCGGTACCCAGCTGGCGCTGATAGCCGGCCTTGGTGCCGGTCAGACGAGCCGGCATGATCTTGGCGTTTTCCTGGATGAATTCCTTCAGAACATCCACATCCTTGTAGTCGATCTGTTCGACCTTTTCAGCCGTGAAGCGGCAGAACTTGCGACGCTTGAACAGGCCGCCACCGCGCTTCTTTTTCTTGTCGTCATCCTTCTTCTTGAAGAATCGAGCCATTTTCGTTTCCTTCCAAATATTCGAGTGTATTCACGTGCAGCACGGGCGTTTTGCTGTTGCGACTTTTAGCGGCCAGAAATCCCGTCAGTTTGACAGACCCTCCGAGGGGTGCTGCCTCCAGCCAGCGGGCCGTTTCGCCCAGAGCCACGACAGCCATTTCCACTTCCACCAGGCGCTCCGCACCACTTTCAGTTTGCGAGGAGCTGTGTTGCAGCCATCCTTCGCTAACCGGAACACCGGCCGGTGTGTAGCGCAATGCCTTGCGCTCGACCAGTTTTCCCGAGAGTGTGATGCAGTTCAGCCGTAATTCCCGTACAGATACTTAGGCAGCAGCCGCTTCAACCGGAGCAGCCGGAGCTGCATCGCCAGGCATCATCGACTTGGACTTCTCTTCCTTCATCATCGGGGAAGGAGTCGTCACAGCCGCTTTCATCTTGACGGTCAGGTGGCGCAGCACGGCGTCATTGAACTTGAACGAATGTTCGAGTTCGTTCAGCGTTTCGCCGTCGCACTCGATGTTCATCAGAACGTAGTGGGCCTTGTGGATCTTCTGGATCGGGTAAGCCAGTTGACGGCGGCCCCAGTCTTCCAGACGATGAATCGTGCCGTTCTTGGCGGCAACGATGGCGCGATAGCGCTCGACCATGCCGGGCACCTGTTCGCTTTGGTCCGGATGGACGATAAAGCAGATTTCGTAATGGCGCATGCAATCTCCTTTTGGGATAAACCCTCCGCCATGCGGGTGCGGTAGGGCAAGGTTGAAAAGCCCACGATTATAGCAACAATCGTGGGCTCATGGTAAAAACAAGCGTTTTATGATTAGAAGCTGTCGTCCGCCAGTGCCAATGCGCCGGTCGCACCCGAAACAACAGACTCGGCCAGACCCGATGCCTGGGTCAGGAAATGATCGGCATAAAACCTTGCCGTCGCCAGTTTTGCCGCCCAGAACGGGTCGGTTTCCCCGGCCACTGTCTTGCCGTGGGCAATCACGGCGGCACGCCCCATTTGCCATCCGCCGGCGACAATCCCGAACAAGTGAAGGAAAGGCACGGCGCCAGCATGCGTCGCCTTCGGATCAACCGAAAAATTGGCAACAATCCACGATGCAGCTCGTTCCAGTGCATCGATAGCCGCACCCTGACGAGCACCAATCGCCGCCAGATCGCCGTCAAGCTGGCTCGCGGCAGAACGCATCTCGGCAATGACGGCCATGATCGTTGCTCCTTTCTCGCGAGCAATCTTGCGACCGATCAGGTCGTTGGCCTGAATGGCAGTCGTACCTTCATAGATGGCAGTAATCCGCGCATCGCGCAAATGCTGGGCGGCACCCGTTTCCTCGATATAGCCCATGCCACCGTGAACCTGAACGCCTAGCGAGGCGATATCGATGGCACTTTCGGTACTCCAGCCCTTGACGACCGGAATCAGCAGATCGGCAAAAGCCCGCGCTTTTTCACGTGCAACCGCATCCTGATTCGCGTGCGCGTTATCCTGTGCAGCCGCAGTGACATAGGCTAGCGCCCGCATGGCCTCGATACGCGCCCGCATGGAAAGCAGCATGCGGCGTACATCGGGGTGCTTGATGATGGGCACTTTCGGCCCACCCTTGACGCCAACCTCGGTACCCTGAATGCGCTCCTTGGCGTAGACGACTGCGCGCTGGTAAGCACGTTCGGCATCTCCCAGCCCTTCCAGTCCAACGTTGAAGCGCGCTGCGTTCATCATGATGAACATGTATTCGAGACCACGATTCTCCTCGCCAACCAGGGTACCGATGGCGCCACCGTGATCGCCGAATGCCAGCACCGCCGTCGGACTGCCATGGATACCCAGCTTGTGCTCGATGGAAACGCAATAGACATCGTTGCGCTCACCGGGCGTACCGTCAGCCTTGAGGAGGAACTTGGGCACGACAAACAGCGAAATACCCTTCACACCCTCCGGCGCATTTGGTGTCCGTGCCAGCACGAGATGGACGATGTTCTCCGTCATGTCGTGCTCGCCATAGGTAATAAAGATTTTCTGGCCAAAAATCTTGTACGTGCCATCACCCACCGGCTCTGCACGCGAACGCACAGCCGCAAGATCCGACCCGGCAGATGGCTCGGTCAGATTCATGGTACCTGTCCATTCACCCGACACGAGATTCGGCAGATATGCGGCTTTTTGTTCGTCCGATCCGGCAATCATCAGGGCTTCAATTGCACCTTGTGTCAGCATCGGGCAGAGGGAGAATGCGTGATTCGATGCCTTCCACATCTCGCTAACTGCGGTCGAGAGCAGCCTCGGCAAGCCCTGACCGCCGAAATCCGGATCACAGCCCAGGCCGTTCCAGCCGTTGTCGACAAACTGCCGATAAGCCTCCTTGAAACCTGGCGATGTGGTGACGACGGTATCTTTCCATTTGGCGCCATCGCGGTCCCCGACCCGGTTCAACGGCGACAATACTTCACCGGAAAAACGAGCCGCTTCTTCCAGGATGGCATCGACCACATCCGGCGAAGCTTCTTCATATCCGGGCAATGAAACGACTTGTTCAAGTCCCGCCAGATCCTGCATGACGAAACGCATTTCTTTCAGCGGCGCAAGATATTCACTCATCACATTTGTTCCATTCGGTTAGCAGTTTCTTTCAATTCAATCAGGAAAAGCACATCTTCAACCACGGGCAAAGTAAAGCCCAGACGCTGGCCACCGCGGTTATCACGCAGCAATTGGTACAGGTAGCCGACAACATCACCGGAAGCCCACAATTCGACGATCGTAGTCATCAAACGCGGCAGATCTTCAAGACACTGAGCCCTGGGTGCGACAGGACGGTCGCCATCACCCGAGGCATCGGCGGGCATCAAACCCCCCTCGTCCCAGCTTTGAACCTCGACATTGAAATGCTGATTGAGATTCCTGGCGACCGTTTCAAACTCCGCACGCATCCCCGCCATCCGGTAAACATCCATCAAGCGAATCCAGGGCTGCAACGCTTCCTGCGGATTGTGGTCAATATATTCCTGCAGGGCCTGAGCAGCGCCTTTGACGCGACCAAAGGACAGCATGATGTCTGCCAACTCCATGACCGGATTGGCTTCAAAATGCTCATCCAGCGTGGTCGCGTGAATCGAAAAGACCGAATCGCTTCCTTGTCCGCTTGCCTTCGGCGCGGCCTCGGCTTCATTTTGAACATGCTCGCCGCCGGACTCGAGTTCGACATCAACCTGCATCGGCATACCCATGGCGACGGGTTCAAACGGGAGGTCCACGCCTCCCGGTTCTTCACGCTCTTCAGCGCGCTTTGGATCCACCTTCAATTCCGGGATTTGAATTGGTGGCTCAGTTTCGTCGGGAAGTGCCCTCTTCGCCTGATAATTTCGCCACCCAAGCCAGCCAGCCAGTCCTATCGCTGAGCCCAGCAATACGCCGTACAGCAGCCAATCCGACAATCCTGAGGAATCTTCAACAACCGCTTGCGAGCCAGACAAGGGTTTCTCCCCTTTTCGCTCGGCAGGTGATGGCGCGGGAGCCGATACCTGCGAAGCAGTACTGCCAGCCGTCGGTACTCCCGGTGCAGGCATCGCGCCGGTTGATTCCACCCGTTGAGCGAACTCGCTGGCACGCTGCTGCAACTCCCCAAGCGTACCCTCCATATTTCGCAGCTTCTCAGCCGTGGCCATTTGCGAAATTGCCTGCTCCTGCATGGCCATCAGCATTCGATATTCGAGGCGCAAAATCTCGCGCTGAGTCTCCTTGGCAACCATCGCGCCAAGAGACAGCTCAGTCGCCAAGCGCAATGACGGCTCCACCTCGCCGCCATCGGATAGCATCAGTCTGTCCGGCAATGCGCTGGCGGCTGGCCGCCTCTCCGATCGTCTGACAGGAAGCCGGGCAGGCTTTGCCTCATCGACGGGAGCCACAGTTGGCCTCAGACGCACAGGGCGTCGAACCATGGGCCTCTCCGCAGGCGGAGTCATTTCCGGCGAACGAACCTCCGGCGCCGACACTGCATCACCCCTGAGAGGAGATGCCATGACAATATACTCGCGAGAGATTTCATGGCCGCAACCTAACTGAACCGCCAACTGAAGGATGGGCTCGCGCAACGGTAAATCGGATCGAATTTCCAGAACGCTCGGCGTCCCGGTTCGAACATTGAATACCGCTCTTTTTAACCAGGGGAGTTCGCCCGAACCAGATGGCTGAACCAGTCGAAAACAAGCTGCATCAAGCTTCTGCTTTTCCGCGCCCAGAAGATCGATTTCCAGACGCATTCGCTCGCCAAGCGCAGGCTGACCACGCATTTCGCCCAAACCGACAGCCGATGCACCTCCTGACAAGGAAAGCATTATCAGCATCAGAGAACATCGGTGAGCAAGGCGAATCAAGGGCAAAGCTCCAAATGACATTAAATTGCGGGAATTGTAGCGGTTATTTTCCCGCCAGATAAACGGAATCGTCAAAGCTGGCTACCCATTGGGGCCTGTAAATAACAAATAACGTCATTACCATGCCCGATAACCAAGCTTCAGAGAATGCCAACAGCACAAAATAGGGAAAATATTCGCTGATCAAATACTCCCAGTCATACGTGCCGGCCATTGCCAATAGTACGGTTGCAGCGAACCCAACACAGATAATCGCCAATGCGGCACCCAGAAACCCGTTTACGAAGATATAAACAAAAAAATTCTTGGGCAGGGCGCCGGCAAAGACTCGTAAATAAAGTTGGTTGAATCCAATGCTCAAGCCCCCCAGCAAGAGCGCATTTGCCGCGAAGGCAAATGGCCCTGCGGCGCCGTTCAAAGTGATGCCGAGCGTCACTAGCGAAAGGCCGACAAACGCGAGGTAAGGGCCGAAACAAAGGTTGAATACGGTTGCCCCGAGCAAGTGAAAGGTCAATCCAGGCTTTACGCCTGCCTTCAGACTCCAGATCACCGTCAGCAAAACGACCAGGCCCAGCCAGACATTCAATTGTTCGGAATCCTTAAGACGCCCCCAAGGGGCGCGCAAAAGACTGTGGGCGAAAAACAGTAGCCAGACGACCCATGCCGCCCAGTACCATTCTTCGCCCATCAAGGTATCGGTCAGATTCACACGGCTATTCTAGTGCCAGCCGCTGAATTTTGGGGTATCAGCCGACCGCGCCCACCAGTTGCGGCACAACCTCGAACAAATCACCGACCAAGCCGTAATCCGCCACCTGGAAGATAGGTGCATCCGGATCCTTGTTGATGGCGACGATGACCTTGGATTCCTTCATCCCGGCCAGATGCTGGATTGCCCCCGAGATGCCGACCGCGATGTAAAGCTGCGGTGCGACGATCTTGCCGGTCTGGCCGACCTGGTAGTCGTTGGGTACGAAGCCGGCATCGACGGCAGCACGGCTTGCACCGAGTGCTGCACCGAGCTTGTCGGCGAGCGGCTCCAGAAGCTTGTGGTAGTTCTCGCCACTGCCCAGACCACGACCACCGGAGACGATGATCTTGGCGGCACCGAGTTCAGGCCGTTCGGACTTGGTGAGTTCGCGGTTCGTGAGGGTGCTTTGGGCGGTGTCGGCTGCCGGATTGATGCTTTCGATTTTGGCGGCATTTTCCCGGTTGACCGCATCAAAGGCGGTGGTGCGCACGGTGATGACTTTGATTTTGTCTGCACTCTGGACAGTGGCCAGGGCATTGCCGGCGTAGATGGGGCGCACGAAGGTGTCTGCGGATTCGACGCCGGTGATTTCGGAGATCTGGGCGACGTCGAGGAGTGCGGCGATGCGCGGGGCCAGGTTCTTGCCGAAGGTGGTGGCCGGGGCGAGGATGTGGCTGTAGCCGGATGCGTTGGCCATGACCAGGGCGGTGAGGTTCTCGGCGGTCTGGCTTTGGTAGTGGGCAGCGTCGGCCACTTTGACGGTGCTGACGCCGGTCAGCGTGGCGGCTTCCTGGGCGGCGGCACTGCAGCCTGATCCGGCGACGAGGACATGAATGTCGCCCCCGATTTTGGCAGCGGCCGCGACGGTGTTGAGGGTGGCGGCCTTGAGGGACTGGTTGTCGTGTTCGGCGATGACGAGAATGGTCATGATCAGATCACCTTGGCTTCGTTCTTGAGTTTGTTGACGAGGTCGGCGACGTCGGCGACCTTGATGCCGGCGCTGCGCTTGGGCGGCTCAACGACCTTGAGGGTGGTGAGGCGCGGGGTGACGTCGATGCCAAGGTCGGCGGGCTTGACGGTGTCGAGCGGCTTTTTCTTGGCTTTCATGATGTTGGGCAGCGTGGCGTAGCGCGGCTCATTCAAACGCAGGTCGGTGGTGACGACAGCCGGCAGGGAAATCTGCAGGGTTTCGAGGCCGCCGTCGATTTCGCGGGTGACCGTCGCTTTGCCGTCAGCAATGACGACTTTGGAGGCGAAGGTGGCTTGCGGCCAGTTTTGCAGGGCGGCGAGCATTTGCCCGGTCTGGTTGGCGTCGTCGTCGATGGCTTGTTTGCCGCAGATGACGACTTGGGGTTGTTCTTTGTCGCAGAGGGCCTTGATGAGTTTGGCGACAGCGAGCGGCTGGAGGTCGACGTCGGTTTCGACGAGGATGCCGCGGTCGGCACCAATGGCCATGGCGGTGCGCAGGGTTTCCTGGCAGGCGGCAACACCACAGGAGACGGCGATGACTTCTGTGGCAATGCCGGCTTCCTTGAGGCGCACCGCTTCTTCAATGGCAATCTCGTCAAACGGGTTCATGCTCATCTTGACGTTGGCCAGGTCTACGCCCGATCCGTCCGCCTTCACCCGTACCTTCACGTTGTAATCAATCACCCGCTTCACGGGAACCAGAATCTTCATGGAATTTCCTTTTCGAACACGAATCCCCCTGCCGGCAAAGGCATGACGACAGGGGGGTTGCGGATTACTCGATGGCGAGTACGGAGTTGGCGTGCTGACGCAGCACGTACTTCTGGATCTTGCCGGTGGAGGTCTTGGGCAGTTCGCCAAACACCACCTGCTTGGGCACCTTGAAGCGCGCCAGGTGGGCACGGCAGTGCTCGATGATCTCGACCTCGCTGCAAGCCGCATCGGCCTTCAGCTCGACGAAGGCCGCCGGCACCTCACCCCACTTCTCGTCGGGCTTGGCCACGACGGCAGCGGCAACCACCGCCGGGTGACGGTAGAGCACATCCTCGACTTCCAGCGACGAGATGTTTTCGCCGCCGGAGATGATGATGTCCTTGGAGCGATCCTTGATCTTGACGTAGCCGTCGCTATGCACGACCGCCAGGTCGCCGGTGTGGAACCAGCCGCCTTCGAAGGCTTCCGCCGTCGCGTTCGGATTCTTGAGATAACCCTTCATGACCAGATTGCCGCGGAACATGATTTCGCCCATCGTCTCGCCATCCCAGGGCACCGGCTGCATGGAGACCGTATCGCGGACTTCGATGCCTTCCTGCATGTGGTAACGCACGCCCTGGCGGCCATTGCGGGCTGCGCGCAGGTCGATCGGCAGGCGATCCCACTCGGGATGCTTGGCACAGACGGCGGCCGGGCCGTAGGTTTCGGTCAGGCCGTAAACGTGGGTGATGTTGAAGCCCATCTTCTCGCAGCCTTCGATGATGGCAGCGGGAGGGGCAGCACCGGCGATGAGGCCGTTGACCTGATGCTCGATGCCTTCCTTGAGGCTGTCGGGCGAGTTGATCATCATGCCCCAGACAATCGGCGCGCCGCACATGTGCGTGACCTTGTGGGCCTTGATCAGTTCGAAGATGAGGACCGGGTCGACCTTGCGCAGGCAGACGCTGGTGCCGGCATTGGCCGCCAGCGTCCAGGGGAAGCACCAGCCGTTGCAATGGAACATCGGCAAGGTCCAGAGGTAGACCGAGTGCGGCGGCATGCCCCAGGAAATGATGTTGGAGGCCGCGTTGAGATAGGCACCACGGTGGTGATAGACCACGCCCTTCGGGTTGCCGGTGGTGCCCGAGGTGTAATTGAGCGCGATGGCATCCCATTCGTCGTCAGGCAGGGACCACTTGAAATCGGGCTCGCCTTCTTTCAGGAAATCTTCGTAGTTCTTTTCGCCAAGCGACTCGCCGCCCGTGAAATCGGGGTCGAGGCTGTCGATGACCAAGGGCTTCGGCCCTTCGAGCAGGGCGAGGGCGGCCTTGATGACTGGCGAAAACTCGGGATCGGTGATCAGCACCTTGGCCTCGCCGTGGGCCAGCATGAAGGCGATGGCTTCGGCGTCCAGACGGGTGTTGAGGGTATTCAGCACGGCACCGCACATCGGCACGCCAAAATGGCATTCGAACATCGCTGCGGTGTTGGGCAGCATGGCAGCGACGGTGTCGCCCTTGCCGATGCCGCGATTCTTCAGGGCCGAGGCCAGCTGACGGCTACGGTCGTAGCTTTCCTTCCAGGTGTACTGGCGGGCGCCCTGAATGACCGAGATCCGCTTCGGATAGATGAACGCAGAACGCTCGATGAAGCTGAGCGGGGACAGTGCAACAAAATTGGCCGGATTTTGGTCCAGCCCGACGCTATACGGGTTATCCAAGATTTATCTCCTCACGTTTCTTGCCGAAAGCTGTTCTCGACGGGGCAAGTCTTTTTTATTGGGCGTGAGAATGACAAAACACTCTTGCGCAACTGTTGGCAGAATGTAACGAATCGTTACATGCCAAAATCCCCGTACAGCCCTGCACTAGAATCGTCCGATGCTCATCGAAACGCCGTCGACTTCCTCGCTTCCCCGCCACGAAATGTTGCAGGCGGGGCTAGACCTGCTCGACCAGGGCATCACGGTTTTCGACGCCCAATTGCGGCTGGTGGCCTGGAACCGCACCTTCCTCCAGTTGCTCGAATTCCCGGAGGAGCTGGCCTACATCGGCGCGCCCTTCGAGGGTTTCATCCGCTACAACGCGCGCCGGGGCGAATACGGTCCCGGCGACATCGAGACCCAGGTCGCCGAGCGGGTTTCGGCGGCGCGCAATTTCGCCTCGCACATGACGGAGCGGCAACGCCCGAACGGGCGCGTCCTGCTCCTGCGCGGCGAGCCGCTGGCCGACAAAGGCTTCGTCACCTTGTACAGCGATGTCACCGAGCAGCGTTACATCGAGAACCTGACCGAACACCAGAACGTCCAGCTCGACGAGCAGGTCCGCCGCCGGACAGCCCAGCTGGAAAACGCCAACGCCAACCTGCGCCGGGCCAGCGAGGAAAACGAGCGGATTGCCGCCGCCCTCCGGCGCAGCGAGGAACGCCTGCGCCTGATCAACGACACGATTCCCATCCTGATCGGCTACGTCGACCACAACGAGGTCTATCAGTACGCCAACAAGGGCTATTCCGACTGGTATGGCCACCCGGAGGACGCGGTGACTGGCCGCGCGGTCATCGACGTCATCGGGCCGCATGTCTACAGCCAGGTACGCGACTCGGTGAAAAAAGCGCTGGCCGGCCAGCAGGTGACCTACGAGTACCAGATGGAGCGCCAGGGACAAATTGTTTTCGCGCGCAGCACGCTGGTGCCGGAAGTCACGGTCGACGGGAAAAATCTCGGCTTTTTCGTGTTTTCGCACGAGATCACGCAACAGAAACGCATGCAGGCGGCGCTCATCCAGGCCCAGAAAATGGAGGCCATCGGCCAGCTGACCGGCGGTCTGGCGCACGATTTCAACAACCTGCTCACGGTCATCATCGGCAACCTGGCCGCCTTGCAGGATCACCGCCCGGACGACCCCGGCGTCAATGAATTCGTCGAGCCGGCGCTGCAATCGGCACGCCGCGGCGTGCAACTGATCAAGCGCCTGCTGACCTTCTCCCGACAGCAGCCGCTGGAGCCGCAAGCCGTCGATATCGGCAACCTGATCGGCAGCCTGGCCAAACTCGTGCGACGCTCCCTGCCCGATTCGATTGCGGTGTCGACCGATCTTGGCGGCAGCAATGTGCATGCCCTGGCCGACCCCGGGCAACTGGAAAGCGCCCTGCTCAACTTCGCGCTGAATTCACGCGATGCGATGCCGGACGGCGGCCGCCTGCACATCGCCGCCCGCGCTGTCGAGCTGACCACCGGAGCCACGGCCTTCGACGTGGCGCCCGGCCGTTACGTGCTCATCGAGGTCGCCGACAACGGTTGCGGCATGGACAGCGCGACGCTCTCCCGCGCCTGCGAGCCCTTCTTCACCACCAAGCGCCTCGGCCTGGGCAGCGGCCTCGGGCTGGCCATGGCCTACGGCTTCGCCAAGCAGTCGGGTGGCGGCATCTCGATCCAGAGCCAGCCGGAGCAGGGAACGACGGTGCTCATGGTGCTGCCGCTGGCGACGCGCGAGCCGGATGCCGATGCGCCGGGCGAGGATGTCGTGCTGCCGGCCGGCGGCGAGCTCGTGCTGCTCGTCGAAGACGATCCGAACGTACGGCGCGTCGTGCGCCAGCAGCTGATCGATCTCGGCTACCCGGTCATCGAGGCGGAGGATGCGATTCAGGGGCTGGCCATGATCGAGCAGATTCCCGACATCGGCATTCTGGTTAGCGACGTGATCATGCCCGGCGGCATGGACGGCCGGCAATTGGCCGATCAGGTCATGACCTTCCGCCCCGACATGCGCATCGTGCTGATGAGCGGCTATACCGACGAGGCCGATGCCGGCAGCGATCTGCCAGTGCTGGCCAAACCCTTCGTCCGCCAGGATCTGGCCCGCGCCCTGCGCGCCGCACACAAAGAGACCCCATGAAAGACAACGAACCCGCCAAGCTCATCGCCATCGTCGAGGACGACCCCGACGTCGCCAAGATCATCGAGCAGGTGCTGGCCGATTTCGGTTTTCGCACCGTCTGGTGCCGCAGCGCCGGCGACCTGCTGCGCCGCCTGCGGGCGCTGTCGCCCGACCTGTGCATCATCGACCTCGGCCTGCCGGACATGGACGGCATCGAGGCCATGCAGCGCGTCCGGGCGCAATCGGGCTGCGGCATCCTGATCCTGACCGGCCGCGCCCACGTCAGCGACCGCGTCATGGGCCTCGAACTCGGCGCCGACGATTACGTGCTCAAACCCTTCGAGCCGCGCGAACTGGTCGCCCGCGTGCGTAGCATCGTTCGCCGTCGGGAAGGCGGCGAGACGACGCAACGCCAGATCGCCGATTTTTCCGGCTGGCGCTTCAATCTCGGCAACAATTCGCTGACTGCCCCGAACGGCGACGAGCATGCCCTGAGTACGGCCGAGGCCGAACTGCTCAAGGTCTTCGTCAATAATCCGAACCGCATCCTGCAACGCGAAAAGCTCATGGGGACGCGCGATCTGGCGCCCAACGACCGCGCCATCGACGTCCGCATCTCGCGCCTGCGCCGCAAGCTCGAACCGGACCCGCAAAGCCCGGCCTTCATCAAGACCGTCTATGGCGCCGGCTATCTCTTCCTGGCCACCGTCAACTGGTCCTGAGCACGCTGCGGGGGCAGACAAAGAAAAAGGGGCTGATCGCCCCTTTTTCAATTTTGGCCATTTTTTCCGGTTGACCGTGAGATTCCGGAAAAATCACTCGTCGTCATCGTGCAACTGGAACTTGCTGGCCAGTTGCTGCTGGACGTTGGGCGGCACCGCCGCATAGCGCGCGAACTCGATGGTGTAGCTGCCCTGGCCGCCGGTCAGCGACTTGAGCCGCGACTGGTAGTCGTTGAGTTCGGCCAGCGGCACCTCGCCGGAAATCGCCGACAGGCCGTGCCCACGCCCGTCGGTGCCGGTGATGTGGCCACGCCGGCTGGACAGGTCGCCGGTCAGGTCGCCGATGGCCGTCTCCGGCACGACGATCTCGATGCTGACGATCGGCTCCAGCACGATGGGCTTGGCATTGCGGATGGCTTCGATGACCGCCTTGCGCCCGGCGATGGTGAACGCCACTTCCTTGCCGTCCACCGCATGGGTCTTGCCGTCGTACACCGTGACCTTGAGGTCTTCGACCGCGTAACCGGCCACTACGCCGCCTTCCAGACCCTGACGGATGCCCTTCTCGACGGCCGCCATGAAGACGCCCGGGATGACGCCGCCCTTGACCGCATCGACGAACTCGAAACCCTCGCCACGGCCCTTGGGCTCGATGCGCAGATGCACTTCGCCGAACTGTCCGGCGCCGCCCGACTGCTTCTTGTGGCGATGCATGGCCTCGGCCGAGCCGGTGATCGTTTCGCGGTAGGGAATGCGCGGCGGTTTGGTGTCGACTTCCAGCTTGTGCTGGCTGGCCATGCGCCCGAGCTTGGCTTTCAGGTGGATTTCGCCGAGGCCGCGGATGACCGTTTCGTTGCTCGTCGGATGGCGCTCGACGACAAAGGTCGGGTCTTCCATCGCCAGCTTGGCCAGGATGTCGAACAAGCGCTGCTCGTCGCCCTTCTTCTTCGTTTCGACGGCCAGCCCGGCCATCGGCTTGGGAAATTCGAGCGGCACGAGGTGGATGTGGTCCTCGTCGTGTGAATCGTGCAGCACGCAGTCGAAATCGATCTCGTCGATCTTGGCGATGGCGCCGATGTCGCCCGGCAGCAGTTCATCGACCTCGACGCTGTCCTTGCCCTGCAACTGGTAGAGATGGCCGACCTTGATCGGCCGTTTGCCGTCGCCGACAAAGAGCTGCATGTCCTTGCGAACGGTGCCCTGATGCACGCGGAAGACGCCGATCTTGCCCATGTACGGATCAGCGACAACCTTGAAGACGTGGGCCAGCACGTGCTTCGACGCGTCGGGCACAGCCTGGAAGGGTTCGGTCTTGTCGCCCGGCTCGCCCTTGTAGAACGGCGGCGGGTTGCCTTCGGCCGGATTCGGTGCCAGCGAGGCGAGGACGTGCAGCAATTCCTTGATGCCGGCGCCGGTCTTGGCCGAGGTGAACAGAATGGGAATCAGGTGACCTTCGCGCAGTGCCTTCTCGAAGGGCGCATGCAGCGCGGCCGTGCTCGGATCGGCACCGTCCTCGAGGTATTGGGCGAGCAGGTCCTCGTCTTCTTCGACGATCTGGTCGATGAGCGCGCGGTGCGCCGCGGCGATGGATTCGAAATCGGCGTCGCCGGCATCGTGTTCGAGCACTTCGACGACGTCCGCCGCGCCATGCGCCGGCAAATCGAGCAGCATGCACTGCTTGCCGAAACGCTCGCGAATGTCGGCGACCAGCCCCGGCAAATCGAGATTGTCGGCGTCGATCTTGTTGATGACGATCATCCGGCACAGCTTGCGCTCGGCAGCGTAGCGCATCATGCGCTCGGTCATCAGTTCGACGCCGGTCTGGGCATTGACGACGATCAGCGCCGTATCGACGCCGGCCAGCGCGGCAATCGCCTGCCCGGAAAAATCCGGGTAGCCCGGGGTGTCGATGAGATGGACATGCGTGTCTTCATGGCCAAAATTGACCACGCTCGACGTCAGGGAATGGCCGGCCTCTTTCTCCTGAGCGTCGAAGTCGGCAACGGTATTGCCTTTTTCGACACTGCCCTTGGCAGGAATGGCCCCGGTCGCGAACAGCAGGGCCTCGGCTAGACTGGTTTTGCCCGCTGCACCATGACCAACCAGTGCAACGGAACGGAGCGCCTCGGTAGTGTACTTGGACATCATTTTCTCCCTGAGCAATGAATCAGCAGTGTATCAACGGTTCTTTTCGGCCTCGATCATTTCGGCCACGAATTTCTCGGCATACATCGGCGCCACGCCCACGATGAGGGCGGTCGCGATGCCGACCAGGACGAGGCCGACGACCAGTTGGATGGCCGGCCGGCGGAATTCGGGGCCGCGACTCAGCGCGAACCAGACCGGCCCGATCACGGGCAGCAGGAGCACCGGCAGGCCGGTTTTCCAGCCGAAACTGAAGGCGGCCGGCACGGTCCCGATGTAGCCCACGAGCAGCAGCAAACCGCCACCCGCCAGCGACAGGGTCGACACGATGGCAAACAGGAAAAAGCCCCAGTCCATCATTTCTTCACCTTCTTCGGACGCTCCCAACCGGCCAGCGAAATCTGCTTGGCGCGCGACACGGTCAGCGTATCGGGCGGCGCATTCTTGGTCAGCGTCGTGCCGGCACCGAGTGTGGCGCCGCGACCGACCGTGACCGGCGCGACGAGTTGCGTGTCGGAACCGATGAACACGTCGTCCTCGATGATGGTCTTGAACTTGTTGGCGCCGTCGTAGTTGCAGGTGATCGTCCCGGCGCCCACGTTGACGCGCTGGCCGATCTCGGCGTCACCGATGTAGGCCAGATGGTTAGCCTTGGACTGGGCGCCGATGACGCTCTTCTTGACCTCGACGAAGTTGCCGATATGCACTTCCGGCCCGAGCTCGGTGCCCGGACGCAGGCGGGCATAGGGCCCGAGCACGCCGTCCGGCCCGATGATCGCATCCTCGAAATGGCAGAAGGCCGCGATGCGCGTACCGGCGCCGACCTTGACGTTCTTGAGCACGCAATAGGGGCCGACTTCGACGGCATCGGCCAGCTCGACCTTGCCTTCGAAGACGCAGCCGACGTCGATGGCCACATCGCGACCATGGGTCAGGCTGCCGCGGATGTCGATGCGCGCCGGATCGGCCAGGCGCACCCCGGCAACCAGCAGCTGGTCGGCCAGGTTGCGCTGGTGCTGGCGCTCCAGTTCGGCCAGTTGCACCTTGCTGTTGACGCCGAGCACCTCCCACTCGCCCTCCGGCTGGGCTGCGCGCACCGGCAAGCCTTCAGCCACGGCCAGCGCGACGATGTCGGTCAGGTAATACTCGCCCTGCGCGTTGTCATTCTTCAGCTTGCCCAGCCAGTCGGCGAGGCGTGCCGTTGGAATGGCCATGATGCCGGTGTTGACCTCGCGAATGGCCTTCTCTTCCGGCGTTGCATCCTTTTCCTCGACGATGCGCACGAGGTTGCCACCGGCGTCGCGCACCATGCGGCCGTAGCCCGCGGGGTTGGCCAGATCGACGGTGAGGATCGACAGCCCATCCTTGCCGGCCTGCAACAGGCGCTTGAGCGTCGCCACTGTAGTCAGCGGTACATCACCGTAGAGCACCAGGGTCTGGCTGGCATCGCCGAGTTGTGACACGGCTTGCGCCACGGCATGGCCGGTTCCCAGTTGCTGGGCCTGCTCGGCCCACAGGATGTCTTCGGCGGACAGTGTGGCGCGGACAACCTCGCCCCCGTGGCCGTAGACGACAATGAGTTTCTCCGGTGAAAGCTGGCGGGCGGTGTCGATGACGTGCTGCGCCAGCGGCTTGCCGGCAATGGGATGCAGCACCTTGGGCAGATTTGAATGCATGCGTTTGCCCTGGCCGGCTGCAAGAATGACGATATTCATTTTGGGAAAAATTCGTTTTTGTTGGTCAGCGCTCATTTTTACATGATCGGCCCGGGCTGTCGAAGCCGGCATGGGGTTTGACCCGCTCGCCCTTTGATCCAGCGCAAACGGCCGCGAAAAAGAAAACCCCGCCGGCTTTTCAGGCGGGCGGGGCGCGATGATTCAGCGGACGGAAGCGAAAGGAATCACGCCGTCTTCTTTTGCTCCTGTCCGGCCAGAATGTCGCCGAGCACGGCCTTGCCCTGGGCGGAAACCGACCAGTGCAGCACATTCTTGTCGTTGATCCGCGTCTCAATGACGCCCATGGCTTTCATGACAGTCAGGCGCTGGCTGACGAAATCGCGGGCCAGCCCGGTGCTGTCGCAGATCGCGGCGAGATTGCCATAGACAAAACCGCCATCGGACAGGGCGCGCAGGATTTCGACATCGTTGTAGGAGAGCACATCCTTGGGATCGAGCTCGGCCGGCTTCCTGGCCTCGGCTTCCGGCTTCGCGGCGATAACCGGCTCTTCGCGCTTCTGCTGCTCCATGCGACCGAGGTCGCGGCGCACCTGATCGATTTGCGTCATCAAGCGTTGCACCATGTTCTCGAAGAGGCGGCGCGATGCCACCACGTAAATCAGGCAGAAGCCGGCAAAGACATAGAGATCGATCGGTTTGGTCCGCGCGCCTTCGAGCAGCGTGCTCGACAGCATGTTCAGGAACAGCGGCACGGTCAGCGCCGCCACCACGCCGAACACCGGATACTTGAGCCAGTCGCGGCCGCCCGAGTCCCGTCGATCGGAAAGAAAATAGTTCGCCGTGCCACCCAGAATGCCGGCCAGCACCATGATGCTGAGTATCAACAGCATGTGTCCGTCCAGCGCGCCACTTGGCGCCGTCACCAGCAAGGCCGGCTGCAGATCAGCTGACATGTTCTCCCCCTGAAGTCATCTCTGATGGTCTTTCAACCGCTAGTTTGCACGGCAAATGCGCGAACGGGTAGCAAAATTTCATTTCCTGGCACAATGTTACGGTCAACCGGAAAAAATGCCCAAATTTGAAATAAAAAACCCGCCGGCTTTTCAGGCGGCGGGTTTTTGGGGTGCGGCTGACTTAGCGCGGCAGCGTCGTCGAGCCCATCAGGAAGGCATCGACTTCACGCGCGGCCTGACGACCTTCGCGGATCGCCCAGACCACCAGCGACTGACCGCGACGCACGTCGCCGGCAGCAAACACCTTGTCGACATTGGTCCTGTAGCAGCCCTCGCCGTCGGTCGTCGCCTTGGCGTTCTGACGAGCGTCCTTCTCGACGCCGAAAGCATCGAGCAAGCCGCCGACCGGGTTGGTGAAGCCCATGGCCAGGAAGGCGTTGTCGCACGGCAGTTCGAATTCCGAACCGGCGACTTCGCTCATCTTGCCGTCCTTCCAGTCGAGACGAACGGCCTTCAATGCCTTGACGTTGCCCTTGCCGTCATCGACGAAGCCCTTGGTGGCCACGGCGAAATCACGCGTGCAGCCTTCGTCGTGCGACGACGAGGTGCGCAGCTTGTACGGCCAGTACGGCCAGGTCAGTTCCTTGTTTTCCTGTTCCGGCGGCATCGGCATCAGTTCGAACTGGGTGACCGAAGCGGCGCCATGACGGTTGGAGGTACCGACGCAGTCAGAGCCGGTGTCGCCGCCACCGATGACGATGACGTGCTTGCCCTTGACGTTGATCGGATTGGCCTTGCCTTGCTGGACTTCCTTGTTCTGCGGAATCAGGAACTCGAGCGCGGCGTAGATGCCCTTGAGCTCGCGGCCCGGCACCGGCAGGTCACGCGGCACTTCGGAACCGGCTGCGAGAATGACCGCATCGAAATCCTTCTTCAGGTCGTCAGCCGAAACGAAGTTGCTCGCATCGTTGTTGATACCGGCCGGCACCGCCTTGTCGCCCACGACGACCTTGGTCTTGAAGACGACGCCTTCGGCTTCCATCTGGGCGACGCGACGGTCAACCACCGATTTTTCCAGCTTGAAGTCCGGAATACCGTAGGCAAGCAGACCGCCCAAGCGATCGCTCTTCTCGAACACGGTCACATCGTGGCCAACGCGCGCCAGTTGCTGGGCGGCAGCCAGGCCAGCCGGGCCGGAACCCACGACGGCGACCTTCTTGCCGGTCTTGGTCTTGGCCGGTTGCGGCACAACCCAACCCGACTCCCAGCCCTTGTCGATGATGAAATGCTCGATCGACTTGATGCCCACCGGCGCGGCATTGATGCCGAGCGTACAGGCGGCCTCGCAAGGCGCCGGGCAAATGCGGCCGGTAAAGTCCGGGAAGTTGTTGGTCGAATGCAGCACTTCCAGCGCCTGCTTCCAGTTACCGCGGTAAACCAGATCGTTCCAGTCAGGAATGATGTTGTTCACCGGGCAGCCGTTGTTGCAGAACGGGATGCCGCAGTCCATGCAACGCGCGCCCTGGGTCTTGGCATCGTCGTCGTTCAGGGTATGAACGAATTCCTTGTAGTGCTTCAGGCGCTGTTCAACCGGGTCGTACGACTCGGACAGACGCTCGAATTCCATGAAGCCGGTCGGCTTGCCCATTATGCAGCCTCCTTCTGTGCAGCAGCGGCCATCTCGGTGAGGGCACGCTTGTATTCATGCGGATAGACTTTGACGAACTTCTCGCGGCTGGTTTCCCAGTTAGCGAGAAGCGCCTTGGCAGTTGCGCTGCCGGTGTACTCGGCGTGACGGGTGATCAGCTCCTTGAGCTGGGTCTCGTCGGCCTCGCCACGATGCAGCGGCTCTCCGGCGGCATGGCGGCTGGCCGGCAACACCTTTTCCAGCGCCACTTGCGCCAGGTTGCAGCGGTGCTTGAAGCTGCCATCCTCGTCCAGCACGTAGGCGATACCGCCCGACATGCCGGCCGCGAAGTTGCGCCCGGTCATGCCCAGCACCACCACGGTACCGCCGGTCATGTATTCGCAACCATGGTCGCCCACACCCTCGACAACGGCCGTTCCGCCGGAGTTGCGCACGCAGAAGCGTTCGCCGCCGACACCGGCGAAGAAGGCTTCGCCTTCGGTCGCGCCGTACATGACGGTGTTGCCGCAGATGATGTTGTGCTGGGTGTTGCCACGGAAGTCCGGGCTCGGCTTGATGATGAGACGACCGCCCGACAGGCCCTTGCCCACGTAGTCGTTACCTTCGCCCGTCAGTTCCAGCGTCACGCCCCGTGCCAGGAAGGCACCAAAGGCCTGGCCGGCGGTGCCGGTCAGCTTGACGTGGATGGTGTCGTCCGGCAAACCGGCATGACCGTAGCGACGGGCAACTTCGCCCGACAGCATGGTGCCGCAGGTGCGGTTGACGTTGATGATCGTTGTTTCGATCTGGACCTTCTGGCCCTTTTCGAGCGCCGGCTTGGCTTCGGCAATCAGCTTGTGGTCGAGCGCCTTCTCGAGGCCGTGATCCTGGCCTTCGGTATGCAGGCGCGGCACATCGGCCGGCACGTTCGGCTGGAAGAAAATCTTGGAGAAATCCAGACCCTTGGCCTTCCAGTGCTCGATACCGGCACGCATGTCGAGCAGGTCGGCACGGCCGACCAGATCGTCGAACTTGCGGATACCCAACTGGGCCATGATCTCGCGGACTTCCTCGGCGACGAAGAAGAAGTAATTGACGACATGCTCGGGCTGGCCGGAGAAGCGCTTGCGCAATTCCGGATCCTGCGTGGCCACACCGACCGGACAGGTATTCAGGTGGCACTTGCGCATCATGATGCAGCCTTCGACCACCAGCGGCGCGGTCGCAAAGCCGAACTCGTCGGCACCGAGCAGCGCACCGATAACGACGTCGCGACCAGTCTTCATCTGGCCGTCGACTTGAACACGAATGCGCGAACGCAGACGGTTCAGCACCAGCGTCTGCTGGGTTTCGGACAAACCGAGTTCCCACGGCGTACCGGCATGCTTGATCGAGGATTGCGGCGAAGCGCCCGTACCACCGTCAAAGCCGGCGATCACGACGTGATCGGCCTTGGCCTTGGCAACACCGGCAGCCACCGTGCCAACGCCGACTTCGGAAACGAGCTTGACCGAAATCGAGGCCTTCGAGTTGGCATTCTTCAGATCGTGAATGAGCTGAGCCAAGTCTTCGATGGAGTAGATGTCGTGGTGCGGCGGCGGCGAAATCAGGCCGACACCCGGCACCGAGTGACGCAGGAAGCCGATGTACTCGGACACCTTGTGACCCGGCAGCTGGCCGCCTTCACCCGGCTTGGCACCTTGCGCCATCTTGATCTGGATCTGGTCGGCATTGACCAGATATTCGGTCGTCACACCAAAGCGGCCGGAAGCGACCTGCTTGATGGCAGAGCGCAGCGAATCGCCTTCCTTGAACGTGTAGTCGCGCTCGATACGCGAGGCGCCGACCACTTCGGACAAGGTTTGACCGGCCTTGAGCGGAGCGAAGCGCTTGGCGTCCTCACCACCTTCGCCGGTATTCGACTTGCCGCCGATGCGGTTCATGGCGATCGCCAGCGTCGTGTGCGCTTCGGTCGAAATGGAGCCGAGTGACATCGCGCCGGTAGCAAAACGCTTGACGATTTCCTTGGCGGATTCGACTTCTTCGAGCGGAATTGCGGTGCCAGTCGGCTTGAATTCGAACAGGCCGCGCAGGGTCAGGTGACGCTTGGTCTGATCGTTGATCAGCTTGGCGTATTCCTTGTAGGTCTCGTACTTGCCGGAACGGGTCGAGTGCTGCAGCTTGGCGATCGAATCCGGCGTCCACATGTGCTCTTCGCCACGAACGCGGTAGGCGTATTCGCCGCCGGCATCGAGCATGGTGGCGAGAACCGGGTCGGCGGAGAAGGCTTCGCTGTGCAGGCGAATGGCCTCTTCTGCCACCTCGAAAACACCGATCCCTTCAACATTCGACGGCGTACCGGTGAAGTATTTCTCGACAAATTCCTTCTGCAAGCCGATGGCTTCGAAAATCTGGGCGCCGGTATAGGACATGTAGGTCGAGATGCCCATCTTGGACATGACCTTCATGAGACCCTTGCCGATGGCCTTGACGTAGTTCTTGGCGTATTTTTCGGCCTTCTCGGCGTCGCCCTTGGCGAAGCCGGCGATGGTTTCGAGCGCGACATACGGGTGAACCGCTTCTGCACCGTAGCCACCGAGCAAGGCAAAGTGATGGGTTTCACGCGCCGAACCGGTCTCGACCACGAGACCCGCACTGGTACGCAAGCCCTTCTTGACGAGATGCTGGTGGATCGCCGAGGTGGCGAGCAACGCCGGAATGGCGACATGCTCGGCGTCGACCTTGCGGTCGGAAACGATCAGGATGTTGGCACCGGAACGAACCGCATCCTCAGCATCCGCAGCCAGCGAAGCGAGGCGAGCCTCGATACCGTCCTTGCCCCAGGCAACCGGGTAGCAGATATCCAGTTCGAAGGACTGGAACTTGTTGGACGTGTACTTTTCGATGTTGCGCAGCTTCTCCATGTCGTCGAAAGACAACACGGGTTGCGACACTTCGAGACGAATCGGCGGGTTGATGTCGTTGGTGTTGAGCAGGTTCGGCTTCGGCCCAATGAAGGACACCAGCGACATGACCAGTTCTTCGCGGATCGGGTCGATCGGCGGATTGGTCACTTGTGCAAACAGCTGCTTGAAGTAGGTGTAGAGCGTCTTGTTCTTGGCCGACAGCACCGGCAGTGCCGAGTCGGTACCCATCGAACCCGTCGCTTCTTCACCGTTCTGAACCATCGGCTCAAGGATGATCTTGACGTCTTCCTGGGTGTAACCGAAAGCCTGTTGGCGATCGAGCAGCGAAGCAGCGGGGGCAGAGCACTTTTCGTTCGGCGCCGGTACTTCATCGAGCTTGATGCGGATCTTTTCGATCCACTCGCGATACGGCTTGGCGTTGGCCAGTGAATCCTTGAGCTCCTTGTCGTCGATGATGCGGCCCTGTTCCATGTCGATCAGGAACATCTTGCCGGGCTGGAGGCGCCACTTCTTGACGATCTTCTTTTCCGGAATCGGCAGCACACCCGATTCGGAGGCCATGACGACGAGGTCGTCATCGGTAACCAGATAACGCGCCGGACGCAGACCGTTACGGTCGAGCGTTGCACCGATCTGACGACCATCGGTGAAAGCCACAGCGGCGGGGCCGTCCCATGGCTCCATCATCGCGGCGTGATATTCATAGAAGGCACGACGATTCTCGTCCATCTGTGAATGCTTTTCCCAGGCCTCCGGAATCATCAGCATGACAGCCTGGGCCAGCGAGTAACCGCCACCCATCACCAGCAATTCGAGCGCGTTGTCGAATGACGCGGAGTCGGACTGACCGGGATAATGCAACGGCCAGACCTTCTTCAGATCGTCGCCGAGAATCGGTGAGGAAATTGCCTGCTCGCGCGCCTTGAACCAGTTAACGTTGCCGCGCACCGTGTTGATTTCGCCGTTGTGGGCAATATAGCGGAACGGATGCGCCAAATCCCAGGTCGGGAAGGTGTTGGTAGAGAAACGCTGATGCACCAGTGCGAGCGCCGAAACGGTGCGCTTGTCCTGAAGATCGAGGTAGTAAACGCCGACCTGATCAGCCAGCAGCAAGCCCTTGTAGTTGACCGTGCGCGCCGAGAAGGACGGTACGTAGAACTCCTGGCCAAATTTCAGCTTCAACGACTTGATCGCGTTGGCGGCACGGCGGCGGATGATGTACAACTTGCGTTCAAGCGCATCGGTCACAAAAACATCCGGACCGCGTCCGACAAACACCTGACGGATGACCGGCTCTTTGGCCCGGACCGTTGGCGACATAGGCATTTCGCGATTGACCGGCACATCGCGCCAGCCAAGCAATACCTGGCCTTCCGCTGCGATTGAACGCTCAATCTCTTCAATGCAGGCGTAGCGCGACGCGGCTTCCTGCGGCAGGAAAACCATACCGACGCCATACTCACCCGCGGGCGGCAGCTCGACACCCTGGCGCGCCATTTCCTCGCGATAGAATTGATCCGGTATCTGGATCAGAATGCCCGCGCCATCCCCCTGCAAGGGATCAGCACCCACGGCACCGCGGTGATCGATATTCTTCAGGATCTGCAAACCCTGCTCGACGATGCCATGATTTTTCTGACCCTTAACATGGGCCACAAAGCCTACGCCGCAGGCATCATGTTCGTTGGCTGGGTCATACAAACCCTGCCGCTCAGGTACTCCCGGTTCCATCACACGCATTCCTTCGAATAACTTGACCGAAACAGGTCGGCCAATGTTGAAAAAAGCCGATCGTCATAATTTCTGCGTCGGCCTATAGGAAAATTAGAGGCAACCATCAAATATACTGGCAAACCCCTGCTAATTCAAGATACTGCAGCGCACCAACTACGCGCACCGGAACTCAAAACTCCCCGTTCAGGTGCATCTAGCCTCGATCGCTGCAGCAATCTGCTCGGTACTTGCCAGATCAGAAACGACTGCCTTACCAATGCTTTCAAGCAGGACCAATCGAAGCCTCCCCTCCTGGACCTTCTTGTCATGGCTCATCAATTCGAGATATTTCGCCACGCCAAGCTTGGGAGCCTTTACTGGCAACCCGGCCCGGACAAACAGGTCTTCTATTCGCCCCACGGAAGCTTCATTCAGCCAGCCCAACTTACAGGACAACTCAGCAGCAATTAGCGTGCCGGCAGCCACCGCTTCACCATGGAGCCACTCCCCATATCCCATACCGGTCTCGATAGCATGGCCAAAGGTATGCCCCAAGTTAAGCAGCGCACGCTCACCCGTTTCTTTTTCGTCAGCCGCTACCACCTCGGCCTTATTGGCACAGGAACGGCGAATTGCAAACCCCAGGGCATCCGGATCCCGGGCAAGCAAGCTCCCCAAGTTACCCTCCAGCCACACCAAAAAGTTGACATCCCGGATCAGCCCGTATTTGATGACCTCTGCCAAGCCTGCTTTTAATTCCCTATCGGGCAAGGTGTTCAGGGTGGAAATATCAGCCAGCACCAACTGAGGCTGGTAAAACGCCCCAATCATGTTCTTGCCCATCGGATGGTTGATCGCAGTCTTCCCACCGACAGACGAGTCGACCTGCGACAACAAGGTCGTTGGCACCTGAATAAAGGGCATTCCGCGCTGGTAGCACGCCGCGGCAAAGCCTCCCATGTCACCAACGACCCCGCCGCCCAGCGCTATCAGCGTCGTGCCACGCTCACAGCGAGCGCCAAGAAGGGCATCAAAGATTAAATTGAGCGTTTCCCAGTTCTTGAACTGCTCACCATCCGGCAACACTACCGATATAGGCTCAATCCCAGCCTGAATCAGGGCTGCCTCAAGGCTTGCGAGATATAGAGGCGCGACAGTGGTATTGGTAACCACCAACGCCTTCTTCTGCTTGATGAATGGCCCGATTAATTCTGACCGTCCCAGCAACTCGGATCCAATGTATATGGGATATGAGCGATCACCTAGCGCTACGCTCAGTTGTTCTATGGAGTCTGACATTGCTGGTTGAATTCCTTGAGAAGATGCAAAACGATGCCCGAGGCGACCAAATGCCCACCATCAACAACGATGTGAGCAGTTTCGCGATAAAGCGGGTCACGAATCGCGTGCAACTCCTCTAACTTGGCCAAAGGATCAGGCACGTGCAGCAAAGGTCGATTGCGATCATGTCGGGTACGTTCGTAGAGTAGCAATGGCGGAACGTTGAGATATACAACCCATCCGGTCTCCCGTAAGCGCTGCCGATTTTCAGGTAACAGAACAACCCCACCACCCGTCGCCATCACAATGTTGCTCATCGCCGTCAGCTCGCGAATGGTCTGAGCCTCCCGACGCCGAAACCCATCTTCGCCCTCAATCTCGAAAATTGTTGGGATGGGCACACCAGTACGCTCCACTATCTCATGGTCTGAATCAAAAAAAGAACGCGACAAGCGCTTCCCCAACTGCCGACCAACAGTTGTCTTGCCCGCTCCCATAAGACCGACGAGATAGAGGTTACGATAATTTTCCACGGGCGAATTTTAGCTGACTACTTGTTAGACACAAAAAAAGGCCGGCAATGCCGGCCTTTTTTGAAAACTCAGAGAGCACCGATCAATCAAAACGCATCTTGTCGGATATTACGCGCGGCGTGATAAAGACCAGCAACTCGCGACGTTTCCCGGTGTCGTTCTTATATTTGAATAACCAGCCAAGAAATGGAATATCACCGAGCAGTGGAACCTTCTCGATAATATCCTGGCTATCGGTAATAAACACACCGCCAATAACCACAGTCCCGCCGTTTTCAACTACGACATTCGTTTCGACAATAGAACTCTTGATCGGTGGGTTTCCTGCAATAGCCCTCGTCCAGTCAGGCTCCTCTTTCTTTACCAGAAGGGCCATCCGAACTGTCCCCTCAGGTGTAATTTGCGGTGTTGCCTCCAATGACAACTTAGCCGGCTTAAAACTAACGGTACAAGTCCTCCCCGTCGCACTGTCAGTACATACCACGTAGGGAACCTCTGTTCCATCTTCAATTTTGGCTTTAACGTTGTTTGCTGTTATTACACGCGGACTAGAAATTACTTTGCCAAGACCATCTGACTCTAATGCGGCTATCTCAACATTTAAAATTCTAGTTAATGCAGAATTAAAAAGTGAAAATGCCATCGTCCCGCCAGTAGAAGCAAACGAAGGCAAATTTACACCCAACATCGGAGTTTGCGTGAGCACCGCAGGCGTAACGGTTGTTTTAGCTACGCCATCAGTGATGGTGGTAGTTCCTGTTGCAGGAGCGTAACTTCCACCGACAAAACCCGCAGTATTTCCGCTTCCAAAGATATTACCAGGCCCATTAGTAATCGATGCTTGTTGCGAATTTATCAGACCCAATTTAGCACCAATCGCCCGATTGAAACTATCCGTTGCCTCAACTACACGAGCTTCAATTAAGACCTGACGAGCACCTACATCTATAGCCCTGATAAACGTACGAATCTCGTCTAGCTTAGATGGAATATCATTTACAAAAACAATATTCGATTGAGCATCTGCAACTGCACTACCTCGCTTGCTTAGAATTCGCTGTGCAGATCCTTGGCCACCACCGCCGCCCGTCACCACTCCCGCCAACAAGCGGGCAACATCAATGGCCTTCTGGTAATTCAACTGAAACTGTTCAAGCTTAATCGGCTCCAACTCGCTTATCTGCTGTTTCGACTCAAAATCAAGCTTTTCTCGAGTGGATATTTCATCGCGGGGAGCAATCATGATGATGTTGCCCTTCTTGCGCATATCCAAACCTTTTTGCTGGAAAATGATATCGATCACCTGATCTGCAGGGACATCCTTTAAGACAAGGGTGGTTGTTCCTGTAACCGTCTCACTGATAACCGCATTGAGATTGAGCTCTTCTGCCATTAAGCGCAAAAGTGCACGTACATCACCGTTCTGGTAATTGATGCTGACACGAGGCCCTTGGTAACCGATCTTTGATCCTTGGACCAACTTGTTCGGATCTTCTACGATTTGTTTAACTTCGACTATGAACTGGTTGTCGCTTTGATAGGCGTTGTGCTCCCAAACCCCCTTTGGCGAGATTATCATGCGCACATTGTCGCCAAATGCCTTGGTTTCAACCGTACTTACCGGCGTGGCAAAGTCATTTACATCAAGCTTCCGCCGCAGGCGCTCTGGTGCAGTTGTTTTCACAAAGTCAACGATCAGATTTGGGCCTTGCTGCCTAATATCAATTCCTGTTCCTGCGTCGCTAAGGTCTACAACGATCCTACCTTCTCCATCTTTTCCTCTTCGGAACATGACGTCGTTAACTGTATGCTTGGCTCCAACCAAACTCTCTTCAGCGAATCTAGTTGCTCGCTGAGCCGCGGAATCCGCCAGTCTCTCGACTGGTGACAAGGTCACATAGAGTGATTTCCCGTCAATGCGAGTCTTGTAGTTCATATTCTTAACAAGATTCAGCACAACGCGGGTTCGATCACCAACTTGAACAACATTCATTCCTTTTAAATCACCTTGATTGAAAACTTGGCTGGTTTTCCCCAATCCATTTGCAGTGGACTGAAAATCCAAGGCGATTTTTGCAGGATTTGCAACGCTAAAGCCAGGTGGTGGCGACGAGAGGGGCTCTTTCAAATCAATTCTGAGGGCGACATCATTTCCTTGCTGAGCCACATTCACTGACTCAATTACATTGGTCGGCGGAGCCTCCGCTTTTACTTGGGATGCTAACGCAAGGCAGGTCGAGGCGACGGCCATCGCATAGGTGATCAATTTCATTTCTTGCTTCCCTCCTTGCTCTGCAAGTAAAGCGAGCTCTTGCGCTCAGTCCAGTCACCTGCAGAATCTTGAATCAACTCACGCAGTTGAACCTCTGTATCTGAAATCTGCGTAACCATACCGAAGTCAAGGCCAATATAATCACCCACCTTGATTTGTTTGACCTTGTCTTCCACTTGAATAACAGCCATTGGGCGCTTGTTAACATTCATATATCCAATCATTTTTAAAGATTCGATAGGATATTTCTCCAGAAGGCTATTACGCACCTCCCTAGCCTCGAAGTCAGGCTGAAACGCTCCGCCTTTCCCTGCAACCTGTTTATATTTAGACTCAGGTTCGATTTTGTTTGGCTTGAACGGATCCAAGAGGCCCTCCGCCTCGTAAGGGACAGGCTCATATGGCTTAACTTCGGGCAACTTAGGTATGCTCCCTCGCATGTCCTTAGTGTTTTCCACCATCCATTGTTTTAGGTCGTCGTGGTCTCCTCCGGCACAGGCACCGAGGCAACCACACAGGGCGATGAGCAGTAGTCGATTCACTTCTTCGCTCCTTGTGCCTTCTTTTCCTGCTCGGCTTTTTTCTGCCTCGCTATCTCTTCTTCATCTAGGTAGCGGAAAGTCTTCGTTGTTGCATCTAGCGATAGCTGACCGCCATCCTTTACCGGAGAGATCGAAATATTGTTCAAGGTCACTATTCTAGGCAATTTGGCGATATCGGCCGCAAACGCACCAAAATCGTGATAATTCCCGTTGATTTTCACGGTGATCGGCAACTCAGCGTAGAAGTCCTTGATTTGTTCCTGGCCTGGTTTGAACAATTCGAACTGCAAGCCTCTCCCAAGTCCAGCCTGATTAACCTCTATTAACAACGCCTCAATCTCTGATTTATCAGGCAATTGCTTTAGCAAGGCACCAAACGAACGGTCAATTTCAGCCAATTGCTGGATGTAAAGATCAAGATTTACTGCTTGGCGCTTCTTATCAAGGTACTGTTGCTTGAGCGTTTCCTCTTCTCGCTGTTTTGTCTCGAGTTCAGTCAGTTGATCGCTCCATACAAACCACCAGCCAGCCAGCAATATTGCAGCAAACAAGGCTATTAGAACCGTAATTTTGGGGATTAATGGCCAAGCACCCGGATCATTCGGATTCAAAAGCCGAAAATCATCCGCTATTGACTGAAAATCAATTTTGGGAAACGAAATACTCTTGGCGTTCATTTTTTCACCTGCCCTTCATCAGGCTTCACCCGAGTGAGAACAAATGTCATGCCAAACTCATTTATCCGGCGTCCATTGACCACAACAGCCTTACTCTCAATCAACTGCGGATTTTCCAACCAAGGCGATGCCTCGAGATTCCGCATCAATGCAGAGATCCGGGCGTTTGACTGCGCATGCCCAGTCACATTTACCTTCAATCCATCCTGTTTCAAGGATTTGAGATAAATGCCTTCGGGAACTTGCGTGACCAGTTCGCTCAAGAGGTAAACCGTTTCGCCTCGATCCCGCTGCAGGTTTTCGATGACCTGCTTGCGTGCCAGCAAGGCCTGGGTCTGCTCCTTGAGTCGCTTGATCTGGTCAAGTTGCTTATCCAGAACGGCTATTTCGCCCTTGAGGAAATTGTTAGAGCTGTCCTGGTTACTAATTGCGCCACCAATCAATGTGTAGACTGCAAACACAATCAGCGCTCCAAGCACCGAAACCAGACCAGCCAATACATAAAATTGTTCGCGTCGGGCTTTTTTTGCCTCTTCGCGATGAGGGAGGAGGTTGATGCGAATCATGATGGATCGAACCTCCGCAATGCCAAGCCGCAGGCCACCATCAGCGACGAGGCATCTGCAAGCAGGCTTTTTGCCCGAACACGGTCAGAAAGGACCATGTTGGCGAAGGGATTGGCGATCAGGGTGTTGACCTGCGTCCGGGTAGCCACGACTTCGTCAATACCCGGAATAACTGCACAGCCACCAGCCAGAACAATATGATCGACCTGATTGAACTGTGTCGAAGTGAAGAAGAACTGGAGCGCTCTGGATACTTCAAGCGCCAGATTTTCCATGAATGGATTCAGAAGCTCGATTTCGTAGCCTTCGGGTAAGTTTCCGGCACGCTTTGCGGCTTCGGCATCTTCGTAGTTCATTCCGTAGTGGCGGGCAATATCCTGGGTCAGGAGACCACCGCCGAATGCCTGTTCGCGAGCATAGACCTGCTGGCCATTTCGCAACACGGTCAGGTTCATTACGTTTGCACCAGCATCCACCAGCGCAACCACCTGATTTTTCCCTGACTCAGGCAACTGACGCTCGATCAATTCAAAAGCGGCCAGCGCAGCGAAGGACTCGACATCAACCACAATCGCTTTCAGACCCGCGGCATCTGCAACAGCGACGCGGTCTTCAACCCGCTCTTTTTTGGAGGCTGCAATCAGGACCTCAAGTTCATCCGGCACGGCCGGAGCAGGACCAATGACCTGGTAATCCAGATTGACTTCATCGATCGCAAACGGGATATATTGATTTGCCTCGGTCTCGACCTGCCCCTCGAGCTCGTCATCGCGAAGCCCGGCCGGCACGATGATTTTTTTCGTAATCACGGCGGAACCAGGCAAGGCCATGGCGACATTTCGGGTAGAGGTACCCATTCGCTTCCAGGCTCGCTTGACGCAATCGACCACGCCATCCAGATTCGCGATATTGCCATCGGAAACCGCGTCCTTCGGCAACACCTCGATGGTGTAGCGCTCAACGCGATAGCCGTCTTTCCCGTTGGCGGTCAGTTCAACCATTTTGACGGCGGACGAACTGATGTCCAAACCGAATAATGAACGCGCCTTGGGATTTAACAACGCTGAGATATCAAAGCCCACCAGACCCCCAAAAAGTCCTTACGGAATGCGAAGTTAGCAAAATAACCAATAATTCACTTCAGATGCTAACAATAACATCTAGTCATGTAAAGCAATTTCACGGCATAGATTTGGCCCGGCGTATAATCCGCGCAACTCCTATTTTGCCGTTCAGACCACCGTGCGTTCATTCCCCCTGGCGCTCCGCCTCATATTTTACCCTGTCATATTTTTAGTTGGGATTATTGCCATCGGCATAGCGATGGCGCTGATCGTTCTGGTCCTGACCTACCCGAACCTGCCTTCACTTGAGGTGCTGACTGACTATCGCCCGAAGATTCCGCTGCGCGTCTATACGGCCGACGGATTTTTGATTGGCGAATTTGGCGAGGAGCGCCGAGCCGTCGTGGCGATAGCGGATGTACCAGCGGTCATGAAGCACGCCATTCTGGCGGCCGAGGACGACCGCTTCTACCAGCATGGCGGCATCGATTACACCGGGGTGTTGCGCGCCATTGGTGCGAACCTTGTGGGTGGTGGAAAACGACAGGGTGCCTCGACCATTACCCAGCAGGTTGCCCGCAATTTCTTTCTGACTGGCGAAAAGACCTATACGCGCAAGCTTTACGAGGCTTTGCTTTCGTTCAAGATTGAAAGCAACCTCAGCAAGGATCAAATTTTCGAGCTGTACATCAACCAGATTTTCCTGGGGCAACGCGCCTATGGCTTTGCAGCGGCGGCCCAGATTTATTTCGGCAAGCCCCTCAAAGATATTTCGATTGCCGAAGCAGCTATGCTGGCCGGCCTGCCCAAGGCGCCCTCGGCCTACAACCCGATCGTCAATCCCAATCGCGCCCGCCTGCGCCAGCACTATGTCCTGCGTCGCATGCGCGAGTTGGGCCACATCACGGATGCTCAGTATGAAGCCGCCGTGAAGGAACCGCTGGTGGTCAAACGCGAACTGGCCGAATATGCCGTGCATGCCGAATACGTGGCCGAGATGGCGCGTCAGATTGCGGCCGAACGTTTTCCGGAAGACGTGTACTCGCGGGGCATGAAAATTTACACGACCCTGATCAAGGCCGAACAGGAAGCTGCCTACATCAGTCTACGCAAGGGGGTCATGGACTATGACCGGCGACATGGCTACCGGGGCGCCGAGTCCTATCTCGACATGAAGGACATCAAGTCGGATCAGGACGAAGCAATTGATGAAGCGCTGCAGGACATCCCCGATGCCGGCGACCTGATTCCGGCACTGGTTCTGGCGGCAGACACGAAACAGATCAAGGTCTATCGCAAAGGGGGAGAGACGCTCACCCTGACCGGCGACGCCATGAAATTTGCCGCCAAGATGCTCGATGACAAGGCACCGCCCAACAAGCGACTCCGGCGCAGTGCGATTGTTCGCCTGCAGAAGGACGACAAGGGCGCCTGGCAGATCAGTCAGCTTCCGGAAGTCGAATCTGCCTTTGTCGCCGTTGATCCGAAAGACGGTTCGATTCGGGCGCTGGTCGGTGGCTTCGATTTCAATCGCAACAAATTCAACCATGTCACGCAGGCCTGGCGACAACCCGGTTCCAGCTTCAAGCCATTCATCTATTCCGCGTCGCTGGAAAAGGGCTTCGGTCCCAACAGCATCATTGCGGACGAACCCATCGTCATCCCGGCCAGCCAGACCGGCGCAGCCGCCTGGGAGCCGCACAATTACGACGGCAGGTACGAAGGCCCGATGCGCATGCGCACCGCGCTGGCCAAGTCGAAGAACATGGTATCGATCCGCATCCTGCAGACGATCGGCACGCATTACGCGCAAGACTACGCAGCCCGATTCGGCTTTGACGCCGCCAAACATCCGCCTTACCTGACCATGGCGCTAGGCGCCGGATCGGTCACGCCCTGGCAGATGGTCACGGCGTATTCGGTCTTCGCCAACGGCGGGTTCCTGATCAATCCGTTTGTCGTTCGCGAGATTCGCGACGGCGCCAATCAGCTCCTGGCCGTTTCGGCTGCGACCGAGGCTGGCAACGAAGCCGCCCGTGTCATCGACCCGCGCAATGCCTTCATGATGGATGCCATGCTGCGCGATGTCACGATCTACGGCACCGCCGCCAAGGCCTCGGCCATCCTCAAGCGTCACGATCTGGCCGGCAAGACGGGCACCACCAATGAGTACGTTGACGCCTGGTTCTGCGGCTACCAGATGACGGTCAGCGGCTGCGCCTGGATCGGCTTCGATCAACCCAGAAAGCTCGGCGACAAGGAAACGGGCGGCGCCGCCGCACTGCCGATCTGGATTGGCTACATGAACCGGGCGCTCAAGGATGTTCCGATGCTCCTGCCGCAGGCGCCCGAGGGATTGGTCGCCATTGGCGAGGGCAAGGAACGCAGCTACATCTATGCCGAGAACGCGGCCAAGGAAAAACCGGCCGAGGAAGAGGCCCAGGAAACCGCGCCCTTGCCGAAGCCGGACCTGAGCGCGCCGCCCGCCGACTGATCAGCGCAGCACGATGCTTTCGCCGGCCTGCTGGCTGGCGAGCATCGACAATTTTTCCATGAGTTCGCGCTCATCGCGCGTGTCGCGCCAGGCTGCGCCATCCCAACGGAAATGAAAGCCGCCTGCACGTGCGGCGACCCAGATTTCACGGGCCACGCCGTGGCGATTGACGATGATCTTGCTACCGTCCTCGAACTCGATTTCGAGGACACCGCCGGCCGCCAGCTGGCAGTCGACATCGGCCCCGCTGGCCTCCAGCGCGGCGTCGATCCTGGCCAGCGCTGCGTCGGCCAGGCTATTGAATTCCTTGTCATCCATCGTGTGCTACCATCCTGCTCTTCGCTGACTGCGCCCCGAACATGTCCAGAATCGCCGCCTTGCTGATTATCCTGAGCCTTGCTGCCTGTGGCATGAAAGGCCAGCTTGAACGGCCGCCCGGCCCGGCGCCGGAACCGCTGCTGGGCAGCGGCAAGGCAGCCGCCAAGGATGTTAGCACGACCTCTAGCCCCAACGCCCAATGACCCAATTTGCCCTGAAGAACGGCGTCCTGCACGTCGAATCCGTCGCCCTGCCGACGATTGCTGATCAATTTGGCACGCCCGCCTATGTTTATTCCCGCGCTGCGCTGGAAGCCTCGCTGCGCGAATTCCATGACGTCCTGGGTGCGCACCCGGCCGGCAAGGGCGCGCTGGTTTGCTTCGCCGCCAAGGCCAACTCCAACCTCGCCATCCTGAATGTCTTCGCCCGCCTCGGTGCCGGCTTCGACATCGTTTCCGGTGGCGAACTGCAGCGCGTGCTGGCCGCTGGCGCCGACCCGAAGAAGGTCGTTTTCTCGGGCGTCGGCAAGACGGCAGCCGAGATGAAGCTGGCGCTCGACGCCGGCATTTTCTGTTTCAACATCGAATCGATTCCCGAACTGGAGCGCCTCAACGAAGTGGCCGGCCAGTGTGGCAAGACGGCGCCGATCAGCCTGCGCGTCAATCCGAACGTCGATCCGAAGACGCATCCCTACATTTCCACCGGCCTCAAGGGCGCCAAGTTCGGCGTGGCCTACGACGACGCGCTGGCACTTTACCGCCGCGCGGCCGCCCTGCCCCACATCGAAGTCGCCGGCGTTGACTGCCATATCGGCTCGCAATTGCTCGACCCGTCGCCCTTCGTCGAAGCGCTCGACCGCATCCTGGCCCTCGTCGACCAACTGGCGGCCGAAGGCATCCACATTCGTCACCTCGACCTCGGCGGCGGCCTGGGCATCAAGTACAACGCCGAGCAGGTGCAGCCGACCGTGGACGCCTACCTGACACCGCTGCTCGACAAGCTGGCCGGCCGTGGCCTGCAGGTCGTCCTCGAACCGGGTCGCCGGCTGGTCGGCAATGCCGGGCTGCTGCTCACGCGCATCGAATACCTCAAGCAGGGCGAGGCCAAGAACTTCGCCATCATCGACGCCGCCATGAACGACCTCATGCGCCCGGCGCTCTATGAAGCCTGGCATGACATCCTGCCCGTCGTGCCGCGCGCCGGCGCTGCCACCGAATACGACGTCGTCGGCCCGGTCTGCGAAACCGGCGATTTCCTCGGCCAGGCGCGTCCGCTGACCGTCGAGGCCGGCGACCTGCTGGCCGTGATGTCGGCCGGCGCCTATGGCATGGCCATGGCCTCGAACTACAACACCCGGCCGCGCGCCGTCGAAGTCATGGTCGATGGCGACAAGGTCCATGTCATCCGCCAGCGCGAAACGGTCGAACAGCTTTACTCAGGCGAGTCCATCCTCCCTTAGTGGCCTGTTTCGCAATTATCGAAACATGAAAGCTGGTCCTTGCGTCCCCGGCGTTGTTGCTCATCCTCGCGATAGCTACGGCTATCGCTGCGGCTCGCGCCTAGCCAGGAACACAAATCCGGCGCTTTCATTTTGTTTCGCCAATTACGAAGCAGACCACCAATGAGCCTGCGCGTCGACAAATGGTTGTGGGCAGCGCGTTTTTTCAAGACGCGCTCCCTGGCCAGCGACGCCGTCAGCGGCGGCAAGGTCAAGGTCAATGGAACGGCGACCAAGCCGGCGCGCGAGATCAAGGTCGGTGACCGGCTCGACATCGCCAACGGCGAAACGCGCTGGGAAGTGAGCGTCAAGGCGCTCTCCGACAAGCGTGGCCCGGCACCGGAAGCCCGGCTCCTCTACGAGGAAACGCCGGAGAGCATCGCTGCCCGCGAAGCGGCACGGGAGAGACGGCAATTCGTTCAAGACCCGGCCGCCGACATCCATGGTCGGCCAACCAAGCGCGACCGGCGCCAGATGGACCGATTTGGCCGTTGAATCGGCAATTTGACGGTCAACCGGAAAAAAAGCCCAAAATTGAAATCCTGTTGCGCCGTTTTCGGCGGGGCAGGACAGCATCAGATCAAAGCACGTAGGCCAGCGCCAGCGGCAGGAAGAGCAGCGCGGCCAGGTTGCCGATCAGCACGATGGACGCGACGCGTTGGGGCTCCTGTTTGTAGCGTTCGGCGAACAGGAAATTGAGCACGGCGGGCGGCAGGGCGCCAAAAACGAACAGCATCGCCGCATCCCGCCCCTGCAGGCCCAGCAACTGGATCACGGCAGCGGCGATGAGCATGCCGGCAATCGGCCGCAGCACGGCGCTACCAACCGCGACCTTCCATTCACTGAACGACACATCGGTCATGCGCACGCCGAGCGAGAACAGGAGCAGCGGCACCGACACGTCGCCGAGCATCTTGATGGCGACCACCAGCGGCGTCCAGATCGGAATCTTGACGAGCGCCACGGTCAGCCCGGCAATAGCCGCTGCAACGACCGGGATGCGCCATAGCGTCAGGATGCGCGTCGTCGGGTCGAGCAGGCGGGCGCCGAAGGAGAAATGCAGCGTGTTTTCGACCATGAACAGGATGACCGCCGCCGGCAATGCACTTTCGCCCCAGGCCAGCACGGCGAGGGGCAGGCCGATGTTGCCGGAGTTGTTGAACAACATCGGCGGCACCAGCGTTTTCGGCTGAATGCCGAATAGCCGGGAGATCGGCCAGGCGAGCAGACCGCAGGTGGCCAGGACGAGAAAACCGCCGAGCGCCAAGGGTGCGTAGGCGGCAAGGTCGAAGGACTTGCCCGCCATCGCGGCAAAGACCAGCGCCGGGATGAAAATATCCATGTTCAGACGGTTGGCCACCGCCATTTCCGGCTTGTGCTTGCGGGCATAGAAAAAGCCGGCCGCGACGATCCCGAAGATGGGGAACAGAATGACCAGCAGACGGAAACTCAGGCTTTGCTCGTCCACACGGAACCCCTGGTTGAAAACGACGGAATGGCAGGCATTTTGCCAGGCCGCGGCCGGCGGACAATCGGGAATTCCCCTGAGTCCGCCAGCCGGGCAGCGGCGCGATTACAGCACGTAGCGCGAGAGATCCTCGTCGGCAGCGACTTCACCGAGTTTCTCGTTCACGTAGGCGGCATCGACCTGGACAGTTTCCAGACCGGCCTTGCCGGCGTCGAAGGACACCTCTTCGAGCAGTTTTTCCATGACCGTATGCAGACGGCGGGCGCCGATATTTTCGGTCCGCTCATTCACCTGGAAAGCGATTTCCGCCATGCGCCGGATGCCGTCCTCGGCGAAATTCAACGCCACGCCCTCGGTTTCGAGCAAGGCCTGGTACTGCTTGGTCAGACAGGCATCGGTCTGGGTCAGAATGCACTCGAAGTCGGCCACCGACAGCGAATCGAGTTCGACGCGGATCGGAAAACGGCCCTGCAGTTCCGGAATCAGGTCGGACGGCTTGGACAGATGGAAGGCACCGGAGGCAATGAACAGGATGTGGTCGGTCTTGATCATGCCGTACTTGGTCGACACCGTCGTGCCCTCGACCAGCGGCAGCAGATCCCGCTGGACTCCCTGGCGCGAGACATCGGCGCCCTGCATTTCCGAGCGGCTGGCGATCTTGTCGAGCTCGTCGAGGAAAACGATGCCGTTCTGCTCGACGGCCTTGACCGCCTCCAGCTTCACGTCCTCGTCATTGACCAGCTTGGCTGCTTCCTCGTCGGTCAGCAGCTTGAGCGCCTCGGGAATTTTCAGCTTGCGCGACTTCTTCTTGCCCCCGCCCATGTTCTGGAACATGCCCTGAATCTGCTGGGTCAGCTCCTCCATGCCCGGCGGCGCGAAGATTTCGGCCTGCATGCCCGGCGCGGCGACTTCGATGTCGATTTCCTTGTCGTCAAGTTCGCCCTCGCGCAGCTTCTTGCGGAACTTCTGGCGCGTCGCGCTATCGGTCGCAGACGACTCCGAATTCTCGGCAAAAAAGCCGGGGCTGCGCGCCGGCGGCAACAGCACATCGAGAACACGCTCCTCGGCGGCATCCTCGGCCCGGGCACGCATCGACTTCATGGCGCGTTCGCGGTGCGACTTGATGGCCATCTCGACCAGATCGCGGATGATCGTTTCGACGTCGCGGCCGACGTAACCGACTTCCGTAAATTTCGTCGCCTCGATCTTGATGAAGGGCGCGTTGGCCAGGCGAGCCAGACGGCGGGCGATCTCGGTCTTGCCGACGCCCGTCGGCCCGATCATCAGGATGTTCTTCGGCGTGATTTCCTGGCGCAGCGGCTCGGCCACCTGCGAACGCCGCCAGCGGTTGCGCAAGGCGATGGCCACGGCCTTCTTGGCGTTCTTCTGCCCGACGATGTGCTTGTCGAGTTCCGAGACGATTTCCTGCGGCGTCATGGTCGTCATTCGAGCACCTCGAGCGTGAAATTCCGGTTGGTGTAGATGCAGATGTCGCCGGCGATTTCGAGCGACTTGGTGACGATCTCGCGCGGTGCCAGATCGGTGTTTTCGAGCAGCGCCCGCGCCGCGCTCTGGGCATACGAACCACCCGAGCCGATGGCAACAATGCCCTGCTCCGGCTCCAGCACATCGCCATTGCCGGTGATGATCAGCGATACGTCACGGTCGGCCACCGACAGCATGGCCTCCAGCCGGCGCAGGGCGCGGTCGGAACGCCAGTCCTTGGCAAGTTCGACCGCCGAACGCAGCAGGTTGCCCTGATGCTTCTCCAGCTTGGCCTCGAAACGCTCGAACAGCGTAAAGGCGTCGGCCGTGCCGCCGGCAAAGCCAGCCAGGATGCGGCCCTGATAGAGGCGGCGGACTTTCTTCGCGGTAGCTTTGATGACGATATTGCCCAGCGTGACCTGGCCATCGCCGCCCATGGCGACGGAATTGCCCCGGCGCACCGACAGGATCGTCGTGCCGTGATATTGCTCCATGTTTTTTCCTGACTAAGACTTGGGAACGAGAATGCGCGCCTGCTTGTTGAGGCCGACCACGGCCATCAGCTCGGCGACCAGATGATTCGGGCTGCGAATGACGATCTCGCGCCCGGCCGCCTTGTAAGGCGCGAGGCGGTTGACGAGTTGCCCGGCCGACACGAAATCAAGGCGGCGCACGCCGGAAAAATCGATGATCGGCTGCTCGGCCGCTTCGATATACGACACCAGGTCGTCAAAGCGACACCCTTTCAGCTCACCGGACAAATAATGTGCACCATCGACCGCTGGCGCTGCGCTGACCGCAGCCGCCTTGGGCACCACGGGCGCCTGCCTGACTTCCCATGACGGCGGAGACAGCTCGAAGGTAACGGCGTAGTCGACGGCGCGCTCTTCGAAGGCCTCCTGCGTGCCATGACGCTGCAGCAGTTCGAGCAACAGACGCCAGGACGGTTCGTGCGCGGTATCGCCGGCCACCATGCGGTTGTTCAGACGATCGATGAAGACATCGACGCCACCGAGGGTCACCGACAGGCGTTTTTTGCGGGCCGTGCTCAGCATGTCGGCCAACTGCCCGGCCACTTCGTCGTCGCAGCCGATCAGTTTGGTGCAATCGACCGTGACCTGGGCTTTCTGGTCGATCAGCTTGCCCAGCTCCATGACCGGCAGCGCACCTTCGGTGGTCAACACGCCTTGCAGGAATATCTTGTGCGGGCCGACGGCAGCCGATGCCTGCTTGCCGGCCGGCGAAGCTTGAGACCACGTCGGCGGGGACATTTCACAGGCTTCGGCGTAATCGGCGCACAGCTTGTCAAAGCCGGCGCGGTCGCCGATGGCCTGCAGCAGATCGAATAGCAAGAGCCAGAAGCGTCGCCCTTCCCGGCCATGATACGAACGGACAAAGGTTTCGAGTAGCGAGCGTGCAGCGGCATCCTGGCCGTTGGCGTAAAGCACAACGACCTGTTCGACGCAGGCTTGCAACGGGTCTTCGTCGTCATTGACGTCGATCCCCATGACGCTGGACTCGGTAAAGTCGTCGCTGTCGAAATCGTCGATGCTGAAATCGGAATCGACCGCCAGCGGTGCGGCTGCGGTGGCGGCCTGAGCCGACTTTGCGGCGGCTTGCGGTTTGGTCGGCTTGCCGGGTGTGAATTCGAGGTCGGGCAGCTGCTCGGGTAACGGCCTGGCATTTTCCGCCGCCGGTGCTTCCGGCGCTTTCACCTCCGGCGCGGAGGCCGGTGCACGTGGACGGGCTGCCGGCCTTTCCGGCATTTTTTTGTCAGGCTTCTTGAAAAAGGAAAAAACCATGTCTACTCCGCACGCGGGGGAGTAGTTTTAGCATGCCCTTGGACTTCACGCAACGAGCAAGGCGGTCACCACGAGCAGGAGCGCCAGAACCGGGCCGAATGGCTGGTCGAGCCCCAGCGCCAGGGCAAATGCTGCAACGTAGGCAGCCACGCCGATTCCAAGCGCCCAGCGCAGTCCGGCCCGCCAGTTTGCGGCCCGCCGGAAGGCCAGCCAGGGCGGGATGAAGACCAGCGCAAAAGCCCCCATGACACCCAGCGTCATGGTCGCCATCGCGAGGCACAGCGCCGCCATCAGATCGAAGCCCACCTGGGTGGGCCAGGCCGGCAGACCGCGCAGGCGGAACAGGTCGGGATAGACGCGGGCAAGGAGCAGGCGGGACGAGATCGCACGCAGGACGAGCAAGGCCAGCGCCACGCCGACGGCAACGGGCCAGAGCTGATCCTTGTCGGCAAAATACAGCTGCCCGTCGAACAGCGCATGGCCGAGGCGTTCCGCCATCGGCGCGTTGGCCGCCAGCAGGACGGCGCCGCCCCAGCCGGCAAGCAGCAGCAGGGCATCGGCGGCGCCACCGGACAGGCGCCGGGCAAACAGCCGGCGGCTGGCCCCGGCCAGCGCGGCTGTGGCCAGACCGCCGAGCACGGGCGGCACGCCGAGCAGCAGGGCGATCAGGGCACCGGCTGCCGCGACATGCGAATAGGCCAGCGCCGCCAGCCATTCGTCGCGCAGGCGCAAATAGCTGCCGAGCGCGGGCAAGAGGACGGCAAAGGCCAGTCCGGTCAGAAACGGAATGATGAAAAGATCAGCCGACATGGACGCCCTCCAGCGCGATGACCCGGTCGCAGACGGCATCGACGAAGGCGCTGTCGTGGCTGACCACGACCATGCCGGCGCCGGCGGCTGCCCGGTCGCGCAGGTGTTCGGTGAGGTGGTCGACGCCCGCGACATCGAGGTTGTTGGTCGGCTCGTCGAGGAGAACCAGATCGGCCGGCGCCTGCAGAACGGCCCACAGCGTCAGGTAGTGGCGCTGGCCGCCGGAGAGCCGGTCCAGCCGGCTATCGAGGCGGTCGGCCAGCCAGGCCGGCAGGCCATTTGGCGTCGCCCCGGTCAGCGCCAGCAGTTCGCGGCCGGACAGCGGCATGCCGACGACGGGCGGCACATCCTGCTTCTGCAAGGCCAGGCGCAGACCCGGCTTTTGCTCGATGCGTCCGGAGAAGACCCTGGCCCGACCGGCAATGGCGGCAAGCAAGGTGCTTTTGCCGACCCCGTTGGGGCCGGTCAGACCGACGATTTCACCCGCGGCAACAACCAGGTCGAGCGGCTGCGTGGCGGGCTGTTCCCAGCCCGCCACCAGACTGTCGGTACGCAGCAGAAAGCTCACTTCAGCGCTTTCAGGAGGCGTTGCAGGGTATCGTCGAAGAGGCTGACAAGATCTTTCGCCTCCGGCGTTCCGCCGACGGTATATGGCAGGAGCACGGCCGGAATGCCCGTTTTGCCGGCGATCCACTGGCTGGGACCGTCCTGCTGATAGGCCGCGCGCAACACCATCCTGGCCGGCGCCGTTTGCTGGCGCGCCACTAGGCCGTTGAGATGGCTGCCACTCGGCTCGATGCCCGGCTTGGGTTCGAGCGAGCCAACTTCCTTCATGCCCAGCCAGTTGTTCAGGTAGACGAACGAGGCGTGATGGACGAGGACCGGCACGCCTTTGAGCGGCGCCGCCTCCTTCTGCCAGCGTGCCATGGCCGTTTGCCATTTGCCGGCGAAGGTCTGGTAGCCGGCCTGGTAGGCCGCGGCATTGGCCGCATCCAGTTCGACCAGGCGCGCCGTCAGGGCTTCGCCAACCTTGAGGACATTGCGCGGATCGAGATGGGTGTGCGGATTGCCGGCGGCATGAACGTCGCCGTGGGCACGGTCGATGGTGGTCGGAACGTCGAGGCGGTTGACCAGGCCGGCCGCCTCGAAATAGCCCGGCCGCCCCGGCTGGATCGTCGCGTTGCCGGAATCGCGAAGCACCACGGGCAACCAGCCGATTTCGAGATCGGCGCCGGCGGCGATGAGCAGGTTGGCGCGCCGGGCCTGCGCCAGCAAAGATGGCTTGGCCTCGATGCGGTGGGGGTCCTGGAAGGCGTTGGTCGCCGTGTAGACCTTGACCTTGCTGCCGCCGATTTCCTGGGCCAGCGCACCCCATTCCGGCACGGTGGCGAAGATGTTGAGGTCAGCCTGGGCCGATCCCACGGTCAACCCGAAAAAAAGCCCAAAAATGAAATGTCTCATGGCCGCTCCTAGAACTTGTGCGCGCCATGGGCGCCGAGGCTCATGACGTATTGCAGGGTCAGCTGGTTGTCGGTCAGGCCGAGCATCGACTTGTCCTGCGCAATCTGCAGACGAACACGCGAGAACTCGCTCCAGCTGTAATCGACCATGGCCGAGACCTTCTTCGGCCGATGACTGTCGATGGTCAGATTGGCCGCGTTGGCGCCAAAATCGCGCGTACCGCTGTCGAGTTGCTCGTAACGCAAACCGGCCCGCCACTGCGGGGCAAACTGGAAAACGCCCTGGGCATACCAGCCGGACTGCCGCGTCCGGTAGCGACTCGTGACACTGCTCCCATCGGCCAGCGGATCGCAGGCATTGCCCACGCCCTCGTCGTCCGAACAGGTCAGGTCGCCCTTTTCGCGGCGCTGGAAGTACTCGGTCTGGAACTTGAAGTTCTGGTATTTCGGATTGCCGTTTGGCGCCCATTTCCAGACGAAGTCGGCCAGCCAGGTCGTCGAATCGCCGGAGAAAGCGCCCGCCGCTTCAACCCCGTTGATATCCTCGAACAGGGCCTGGCGCCCGCTGGCCTTCGTCTTCAGGTACGAGACGCCGGCCCGCCATTCGTTGGAAGCACCCACATCGCCGCCGAGGTGGACGAACAAGGCCCCGGCGCCAATCCCGTTGCGGTTGCGATCCGTACCCGGGAAATTCGCCCCACGCCCGGCTTCGGCGCCGAACTCCAGGAACACCGGCGTCGGCGCCAGCCATTTGAACTGCAGCCCATCCTGCGCATAGCTCGCGTGCTCGCCGAACATGGCCTGATACATCAACGGCGCATCGGCAAAATCCCACATGTGCGGATGCTGCTCGTTCAGATAACCGATGCCCGAGCGCATCCGCCCGCCCTTGAGGCCGACGCCGTGGCCGATGGCCAGCGACTGGAACCACGCCTCCTCGACTTCGGCGGTACCGTCGAGCACGGCCAAAATGGCCTGGCCACGCCAATAGGGATCGATGTTGGCGGCCAGCACCAGTTCGGTGTGCTCCACCGAAAAACCGCGCTTGTTGATCCCCTCGATCGTGCCGGCCGCATGATTGTGGCCGCCGGCCGGAACGAATCCGGAAATGCTGCGCGCGGCCACGTCCTTCATGTTTTTGTACTGCCCCTGAAGAATCAGCGAGACCTCCGGGTTGAATCCGCTGGCACCGGAGGTCGTGCGCGCTGCGGGCGGCGCAACGACGTCGGGCACAGCCGGTTTTTCCGGCGCGGCCGCGGCCTGTTTTTCGGCCTGGGCCAGCTTCTGCTCGAGCGCCGCGATGCGCTGCTCGTAGCTCTTCTTCATCTCGTCGATCTGGGCGCGAATCGCCGCCAGATCGCCATCGGACGCGGCGTTAACGCCGCATGAGGCGGCCAGCAAGACCACCATGGCAAGGGATTTCTGCATGGGAATTTCCTGAAATTGCGTAACAAGCAGCCGACCGCGGGGATCCCACGGTCAACCGGAAAAAACGGGCAATTTCAGAAAATGGGCGGGCCCTGCTGGGTGGCGACCGGCGCCGGGAAAGTCCGGCGACCATGGGCCGTGAACGAGGCCGGGACAAACTGGACAGCGACCACCGGCGGCAATGCCGCCAGCGACGGCAGCGCCGAACCGAGATCGTGCGCCGCCAGGCAGAGCTGACAGGCATGCGTCGGCAAGCCCTGCTCATTGCTCGCTGCATGCTCGACCGCATGCACGCCTGCCGCCAGTTGGGCGAAGACGAGGGCAATAACGAGAAGCAGATGGCGCAGACGCAGCATTCGATCAGTTTATCAGGACAGCATGACCTTCCGGTGACAGCGACTCAATCGGCCTGCACCAGCAGGCCTTTGAGATACTCACCTTCGGAGAAGTTCAAGGCCACCGGATGGTCCGCCGCGCCGGCCAAACGACGAACGATGCGGGCATGGCGTCCGGCATCGAGCGCCGAATCGGCGACGATTTTCTGGAACATTTCCAGACCGACGCCACCCGAGCACGAATAGGTCATCAACAACCCGCCCGGCCGCAACAGCCGGAAGCCAAGGATATTGATGTCGCGGTAAGCCTTGGCCGCCCGCTCGGCATGGGCCGCCGAGGGCGCGAACTTGGGCGGATCGAGGACGATCAGATCGAACTGCCGCCCGGCCTTGCGGAAATCACGCAACGCCTGGAAGACGTCGGCCTCGAGCCATTCGGCCCGCTCTGCCGGCAATTGCGGATTCAGGGCCAGATTGGCCGCCGCCTGGGCCAGGGCCGGTCCGGACGAATCGATCGACAGTACGCTCGCTGCGCCGCCCGCCAGCGCCTGCAGCGAAAATCCGCCGGTGTAGCAGAAACAATTGAGCACATCCTTGCCGGCCGACAACTGGCCGAGCAGGGCGCGATTTTCCCGCTGGTCGAGATAGAAACCGGTCTTGTGGCCACCAGCGATGTCGATCGCCAGGCGCACGCCGTTTTCGTCGATGGAAAGCGGCGTCGCCGGCGGCTCGCCGTACAGCCAGCCGGTCGTCGGCCCGAGCCCTTCGAGGCCGCGCACGTCGGAATCGGAACGCTCGTAAATACGCGCGCAACCGGTCGCCTTGACCAGCCCGGCGACGATGGCATTCCGCCACTTGTCGGCCCCGGCCGAGGTCAGCTGAACGACGACAGTGTCGCCATACTGGTCGGCGATGACGCCCGGCAGGCCGTCGGATTCGGCATGGATCAGGCGCAAACCCTGCTGCCCGCGCAGCTCCGGCAGCGCCTGGCGCAACGCCACCGCCGCCGCGATACGGCGCTTGAAGAAGGCGTCGTCGATGGACTCTTCGGTATCGAAGGTCCAGAAGCGCACACGAATCTGCGATTTCGGGCTGTAGGCCGCGCGCCCGAGCGGACGCAGGTTGTCGGCCAGCACCTCGACCGTATCGCCTGGCCGCGCCCGGCCCTCGAGCCGGCCGACCGAACCGGCGAACAACCAGGGGTGATGCTTGAACGCCGAACGTTCCTTGCCCGGAAGCAGAATCAGCTGAGCCATGTTTTTCCCGAAGTCAAAAATGAAGAAGCCCCGGTCACCTTGCGGCAACCGGGGCTCGGAATACTGGCGAAAACTTAAGCGCCCAGAGCCTTGCGGTTGCGCTGATGGCACTCAGCACCGTACATGACCTTGAACATGGTCTTGCTCATGCCCTTGAACAGGCGCTTGGTGGACTTGGAAACGCAGCGGCGCTCCAGCGAAGAACGACGGTTACGATTGATGGTAGCGGCCATGATAACTCCTTGAATCCAGCGTATTTGCGAAACCGTAGAGAATAGCGCCCTGTGGATGAATCGTCAACGAAGCCTTGATTTTTCGCCAATTTTTACGGTTGTGGCGGAGCAAACCCGGTTGACCGTGAGACTTCAAGCTTATTTTGCCTTCGCTCTCGGGTGCGCGGCATCGTAAACCTTGGCCAGGTGCTGAAAATCCAGGTGCGTATAGACCTGGGTCGACGCGATGCTGGCATGACCGAGCATCTCCTGCACCGCGCGCAGATCGCCGGACGACTGCAAAACGTGCGAGGCGAAGGAATGGCGCAGCATGTGCGGATGAACGTGGGCCGGCAAGCCCATCAACACCGCCCGGCGCGCCAGGCGCGCCTCGACCATGCGCGGACTGATGCGTCGTCCGCGCTGCCCGACAAACAGGGCTTTTTCGTCGGCCAGCGCCAGTTGCGAGCGGACACCCGCCCAAGCGGCAAGCGCTTCCCGCGCCTTGCTACCGACCGGTACCACACGCAACTTGCTGCGCTTGCCGAATACGCGGATTTCGCCCTCGTGAGCAACGCTGTCGAGCGCGTTGCAATTCAGTGCGACCAGCTCGGCCAGACGCAGGCCGGAGGAATAAAACAGTTCGAACATCGCGAGGTCGCGCGCGCCCTGCACCGGATCATCGTCCTCGAGCGGCGCCAGAAGGCTGGCCGCTTCGTCCACGGACAGGGCTTTGGGCAACAATCGGGGCGATTTCGGCGGACGGATTCCGTCGCAGGGATTGGCCTTGATCTGGCCACGCCCACCCAGCCAGCCGAAAAAGCCGCGCCAGGCCGACAGGGTGCGAGCCAGCGAGCGACCAGTCAGACCTTGACCATGCAGCTGCGCGACAAAGCGGCGAATGTGATGGACCAGCAGTCCATCCAGCGGCGTATCGCCTGCCGCGACCAACAATTTGGCTAAATCACGCCGGTAGTTCGAGACGGTGTGCTGCGACAGTCGACGCTGATCCGACAGTTCGGCCAGCCAGGCATCGACCGAAGCAGAGGGCGTCACAGGACGCTCTTGGTCACCCGGGCCAGGGCTGCCGACACCATTTCGCCAAGGCGTTCGAGATAAAGGGTGCCCATGTCGGCGTAGAAGCGCTGCGCATCCTCACTGCCCAGGGCGATCATCCCAACCGTGCCGCCGCCGTTGCGCAGCGCGATCAGCGCCTGCGAGCGAATATGCGACGCGGCGTCGCCAAACCACGAGTTCGTGCCAAAACCAGCGGTCGAACCGCAGAACGGCCGCGCCAGCGTTTCGGCAAACACCTGCAGTTCCTCGCTGACCGCCGCGAATTCAGGCAGATCATCGATGCCGGCCGGCTTGTCCCACAGACGCAGGGCAACATGCGGCACCGAAAAATCGTCACGCAGGTGAAAATTGAGGAGATGAATGACAGCCTGGAATGTTTCGGCCGCGATCAGGGCGACGGACAGGCGATGCACCTTCTCGCTGATCTGGTCGTTTTCCTCGCCGAAGGAAATCAGCTCGGCCAGCTTGCTTTCAGTCGCCCGGTTCTTGTCGCGCAGCGTCAGCATCTGGCGCTCAGCCAGCGACACCGTGCGACCGCCATGCGGATGCGGCACGAAAATCTGCGCCATCAGGTCTGCATACTGCTCGAAAAAACCTGGATTGTTTTTCAGGTAGTCCGCGATTTCATCGGGGAACATGGCGCTCATAATTCGATTTCTCCAGAGAATACAGTCACTGCCGGGCCAGTCATCAGAACACTCCGCTCCGCGCCACCCCAGGCGATATTCAGCTCGCCACCACGCGTCGTCACACGGACCGGCGAATCCAGCAGACCGCGCCGAATGCCGGCAACAACCGCTGCACAGGCACCTGTGCCGCAGGCCATCGTCTCACCGGCACCCCGCTCGTACACGCGCAGCTTGATGGCATGCCGATCAACAATCTGCATAAAACCGGCGTTGACCCGCTGCGGGAAACGTTCGTGTTTTTCGATCAAAGGACCATGTTCGTCGACCGGCGCCGTGTCGACGCTGTCCACAACCTGCACGGCATGCGGATTCCCCATCGACACCACGCTGGTTTCCAGGGTTTCGTCGGCCACATCAAGCATATGCACAATCACGTCGTCGTCCGCGTGAAACGGGATTTCCGCCGGCAGGAAACGCGGGACGCCCATGTCGACCGTGACGTTGCCATCCCCTTCCAGACGCGGCGTGATGATGCCCTTCATGGTCTCGACACGAATCTCGCGCTTGTCGGTCAGGCCTTGCTCATGCACGAAGCGCACGAAACAGCGCGCACCATTGCCGCACTGCTCGACCTCACCGCCGTCGGCATTGAATATCCGATAGCGGAAATCGATGCCGGGCTGCGTGGCTTTTTCCACCAGCAGAATCTGGTCGCAGCCCACGCCAAAATGCCGGTCAGCCAGATAGCACAACTGCTCCGGGGTCAGCGACAGGGTCTGGCGAATGCCATCGAGCACCACAAAGTCGTTGCCCAAGCCATGCATTTTCGAAAATTTGAGTTTCACGATCCGACCCACCAAGTGATTTAAAAAAGCATAGCAGAGACAGAGAGTTGGCTCAAAATCTTAAAGCTTCTTCTCCATCACGAAATCGTCCATCACGTAGCCGTGACCGATGTCATCCACAATCGCTTCGCGCACCACGAAGCCGTATTTTTTGTAGGAATTGATGGCTTTCTCGTTGCGTTTGTTGACCGCCAGGATCACGCACGGATAGCCCTCTTTCTTGGCCCGCGCCGCCACATGGGCAATCAACTGGCCGCCAACGCCCTGACGCTGTACGTCGGGATGGATGTACAACTTGTCGAGCTTGAATTCGCCTTTGTAGATTTCACTGAAAGCAAAGCCAACGCGACGATCGCCCAGAAAAGCTTGATCAAGCCACTTGTGCAATTCCTCGAGATCATCGTACAGACGTTCGTGCCCGTAGCGTTGCTCGAGCATGAAGTCGATCTGCTCCTGGGTAATGATGCCGGGATAGGTGGCCTGCCAGATTTCGCGGGCCAGCGCCGAGATCGCTGGCACATCGGGGGGGGTCACGGGACGGATTTCAACGTTCAGGCTGTTCATGGGTAAATCCTTTGTTCTCCGGGTGGCCGGGTTTTAAAACGTTTGTGCAACCAGAAATACTGCTCCGGCATCCGCAGCACCTGGCTTTCGATAAATCGGTTCATGAATTCCGTATCCGCCTCGACGCTTTCGCCCGGGAAATTATCCCAGGGCGGCATTACCTCGACCTCATAACCATCGGGTAACTGACGGGTGATGCAGGCGACGACCCGTGCGCCGGTCAGGCGAACCAAGCGCGACAGCGCTGGAATAGTCGCCGCCTGAACCCCGAAAAAGGGGACGAAAATCGACTCCTTCGGACCGAAATCCATATCCGGCAGATAGTAGAAGCGGTAGCCGTCTTTCATGGCCTTGACGATCTTGCGCATGCCATCCTGACGCGACAGCAAAAGCCCGTTCGCAAAGCGCATCCGTCCATCATAGAGAAGTTTGTTGAGCACCGGATTCTTCTGTTTCGAATAAACGCTGCATCCCGGCACAAACATGGACATTCGTGTCGCCCCCGCGTCGAGCCCGACGAAATGCGGCGACAACAATATTACTGGCCGGTCTTCCGGATCTGTCAGATGCTCGACCCCGCGAATACGGATCAGTCGCTCCAGCCTGGCCCTGGGCGCCCACCAGCCCAGTGTCCGATCCAGCACTGCACGGGCGAAGGCGACGAAATGGCGGCGAGCTAAATCTTCCCGCTCCGAATCACTCAGCCCAGGAAGACACAGCCGCAGATTGGTCAATGCCACATTGCGACGCTCACGGCCCAACGCGTAGAGCAGTCGTCCCAAACCAAAGCCGAGCGCCCTCAGCGCCGGCAACGGCAGCCAATGGAGGCACCACAGAAACCCGACAAGCAGGTATGTTGCAAACGTCTTCACTGCCCGCATCACTCCACCGGCGGCGGCTCGGCACCGGCCGGGCGCTTGTATCGGTTGTAGCCCCACAAGTATTGGCTGGGGCACATGCGTATCAAGGATTCGATTTCCAGATTGATCTGTTGCGCCCGGTCGACGGTAGAGCCCGCCAACGGGACGCTGGGCGGCTGAAAGCGCATCCGATAACCCTTCCCGCCAGGCAGCCGCTCGGCCCAGGTCAAGAGCGAAACCGCACCCGTTTCGGTCAGTCTGGCCGCCAGCGTCATCGTGTAGGCGTAACGACCAAAAAACTTCAGCCACACACCTTCACCGGTTTTCGGTGCCTGATCCGGCAACATGCCTACCATCTGCCCCTTCTTCAATGCCTTGATCAGGGCCCGTACACCGGACAGATCCGCCGGCGCCAGATGCAAATGCGCCCGTTTGCGGCCTTTGAGAATCAGTTCCTGAACCACCGCGAACTTCGGTGGCCGATAGAGAACCGTAATATCGCCATATGCGGAGACATATTGCGCCGTAATTTCAAAGCAGCCGAGATGCGGCGTCAGGAAGACGATGCCCTTCCCTTCCCGCTGCGCCGCCTCGACATGCTCCCAACCAATAACCTCGGTCACCAGCGGAATCGCTTCTTCGAGCGGACGCATCCAGATGCGGGCCAGCTCCACCATCTGCTTCCCCGTTTCGGCAGCGACCTTGCCCCGCAACGATGCAGGAAGCCCAGCCTGGGCAATGTTTTCACGCAAGTGACGCCGGTACGTTGGCGAGAGGGCATAGGTCAATAAGCCCAGTACCGCACCGAACAAATGCAGGGCGCGCAGCGGCAAGCGTGAAAGAAAGCGAAAGATGAAAACCATGAAGCCCCGGGGGTTGAATCCCCCTGAGAAAAGTTTAATATTATCCGTTCGCCGAGTTAAACAGACAACTTGCGGGGCGACTAATAAATTCTGCTAAAGCGTCGCCGCTCGTGGTCCGAAGCAGGTAGCGCCGGAACAAAGGACCACTGGAGCATCACATGAGCGAATATTTCTTCACTTCCGAATCCGTCGGCGAAGGCCATCCGGACAAGGTTGCCGACCAGATTTCCGACGCCATCCTCGACGCCATCCTGGCTCAGGACAAGCATTCCCGCGTCGCTGCGGAAACCCTGTGCAATACCGGCCTCGTCGTGCTGGCTGGTGAAATCACCACCCACGCCAACGTCGATTACATCCAGGTTGCCCGCGACACCATCAAGCGTATCGGCTACGACAACACCGAATACGGCATCGACTACAAGGGCTGCGCCGTGCTCGTCGCCTACGACAAGCAGAGCCCGGACATCGCCCAGGGCGTGGACAAGGCTTACGACGACAACCTCAACCAGGGTGCCGGCGACCAGGGCCTGATGTTCGGTTATGCCTGCGACGAAACGCCGTCGCTCATGCCGCTGCCGATCTACCTCTCGCACCGTCTGGTCGAGCGCCAGGCCATGCTGCGCAAGGATGGCCGCCTGCCGTGGGCGCGCCCGGATGCCAAATCGCAGGTGACCATCAAGTATGTCGACGGCAAACCCTACTGCATCGACACCGTCGTCCTGTCCACCCAGCATTCGCCGGACATCAGCCTCGAAGACCTGCGCGAAGCCACCATCGAACAGATCATCAAGCCCGTGCTGCCCAAGGAACTGATCAAGGGCAACATCAAGTTCCTGGTCAACCCGACCGGCCGCTTCGTTGTCGGTGGCCCGCAGGGCGATTGCGGCCTGACCGGCCGCAAGATCATCGTCGACACCTACGGCGGCGCTGCACCACACGGTGGTGGCGCCTTCTCCGGCAAGGACCCCTCCAAGGTTGACCGTTCTGCCGCCTATGCCGGCCGCTATGTCGCCAAGAACATCGTCGCCGCCGGCCTTGCCTCGCGCTGCCTGGTCCAGGTTTCCTACGCCATCGGCGTCGCCGAACCGACCTCGGTCATGGTCGACACCTTCGGCACCGGCAAGGTCAGCAACGAAACCCTGACCGCGCTGATCAAGAAGCACTTCGACCTGCGTCCGAAGGGCATCGTCAACATGCTTGACCTGCTTCGCCCGATCTACCAGAAGACAGCGGCTTACGGTCACTTTGGCCGCGACGAGCCGGAGTTCTCCTGGGAAGCCACCGACCGCGCCAACCTGCTCAAGTCGGATGCGGGCCTGTAGGAAATAAGTCACACCAAAGGCAAAGGGAAGCCCCACGGCTTCCCTTTTTTTTCGCTAGAATTGCGAAATATGCTCAAACGAATCTCCGTCGACCAACTTTGCCTCGGTATGCATCTTCAGGCATTTTGCGGTGCATGGATGGATCATCCGTTCTGGCGGACGAAATTCGTCCTGACCGACCCCAACGACATCGCCCTGATTCGTGAGAGCACGATCACCGAAGTCTGGATTGATATTTCCAAGGGCATTGACGTTGAAAAACCGGGTCCGGAACCCGCCGTTATTGCCGAACAGATTCCCGAGCCCCCTCCGGTCGTTCAGGAGAAAACTTCATTCAACGACGAGGTCAAGCGCGCAGCCAAAATCTGCGCCAAAGGCAAGGAAGCCGTCGTTTCAATGTTCCAGGAAGCGCGCATGGGCAAGGCCATTGAGGCCGAGGCTGCGGCACCGCTGGTCGAGGAAATATCCAACTCCGTTCTGCGCAACCCCGGCGCGCTGATCAGCCTGGCACGCCTGAAAGTCGCCGACGATTACACCTACATGCATTCGGTTGCGGTCTGCGCACTGATGATCGCACTGTCCAGACAGCTTGGGCTGGATGAACAGCAAACCCGCGAGGCCGGCATGGGTGGCCTGCTGCACGACCTTGGGAAGGCGATGATTCCCATGGAGATCCTGAACAAGCCGGGCAAGCTGACCGACGAAGAATTTGCACTGGTCAAAACCCACCCGGAAGAAGGTCACAAGCTCCTGCTCGAAGGCAAGGGTATCAGCGACGTCACCAAGGACATCTGCCTGCACCACCACGAAAAAATGGATGGCAGCGGCTATCCGAAGAAGCTCAATGGTGACGCCATCAGCCTGTTCGCCAAGATGGGGGCCGTTTGCGATGTGTACGACGCCATTACCTCCAATCGTCCCTACAAGGCAGGCTGGGATCCCGGCGAGTCGATCAAGCGCATGGCGGAATGGCAGGGACATTTCGACCCAATTGTTTTCCAGGCTTTCGTCAAGAGCCTCGGCATTTACCCCATCGGTTCGCTGGTCAAGCTGGCATCGGGCAAGCTGGGTGTCGTCGTCGAGCAAGGCGAGCAATCCCTGCTCAAGCCCAAGGTCAAGGTCTTCTTCTCGACCAAGTCCCAAGCCTACATCAAGCCGGAAGTCATCGACCTGGCGAGAAGCGCCGAGAAAATCACCGGACGCGAAGATGCCGCCAAATGGGGCATCAAGGACATCGACCGCTTCTGGGCGGCGGAATGATCGAGCCCGGTCGAGCAGGCATCTTCACCCAGCCGACCGAAGAATGTTTCCAGCCCAGACAATCCATTCGGCATTCGCACATGAACATGCTTCATTGCTATGATTCGGACATATGCTGAAGAAAATTCCCGTCGAAAAACTTGGCTTGGGCATGTACCTTCAGGCGTTCTGTGGCGCCTGGCTGGATCATCCTTTCTGGCGAACCAAATTCCTGCTGGACGATCCGGATGATCTGACACTGATCCGGAAAAGCCCCATTGCCGAAGTCTGGATCGATATTTCAAAGGGGCGCGATGTCGATCCGGACGATATCGAACCCGGCACGATCCTCCAGACAGCCGAGGAAGTTCCGGCCCAGGCACCGGAGACAACCCGCCGTGTTGCGCTGAACGACGAGCTTCGCCAGGCGGCCCGCATCATCGCCAAGGCGAAGGAAATGATTGCCTCGGTATTCGAGAACGCCCGCATGGGCCAGACCGTCGAAATCGACGCGCTGGTCCCCCTGGTCGACGAGATTCTGAATTCGCTGGCGCGCAATCCAGTTGCCCTGATTTGCCTGGCGCGCCTGAAGACCGCCGACGATTACACCTTCATGCATTCGATCTCGGTGTGCGGCCTGATGATCTCGCTGGCGCGCCAGCTCGGGCTGACTGACGAGCAGGCCCGCGAGGCCGGGATGGGTGGATTGCTGCACGACCTGGGCAAGACCACATCGCCGCAACACATGCTCAACAAGCCGGGCAAACTGACCAACGAGGAGTTTGCCGAAATCAAGCTGCACACCACCGAAGGCTACAAGATCTTGCTGGATGGAAGCGGCTTTACCGAGGTCGTCACGGACATTTGCCTGCACCATCACGAAAAGATCGACGGCTCGGGCTATCCCGAAGGGCTGTCCGGCGATCAGATTTCGCTCTACGCCAAGATGAGCGCCGTGTGCGACGTCTACGACGCGATCACCTCGAACCGCCCCTACAAATCGGCGTGGGATCCGGCCGAAGCCATTCGCAGCATGGCGGAGTGGAGCGGCCATTTTGACCCGGTGATCTTTCAGGCCTTCGTCAAGCGCATCGGCATTTACCCCGTTGGTTCGCTGGTCCGCCTGGCCTCGGGCAAACTCGGGGTAGTGATCGAGCAGAACGAACAGACGCTGCTCAAGCCCAAGCTCCGCGTATTTTTCTCGACCAAGTCGCAGGCCTACATCAAGCCCGAAGTCATCGATCTCGCGCGCAGCCTGGAAACGATTGCCGGGCGCGAGGATGCCGCGAAATGGGGCATTCAGGACATCAACCGTTTCTGGGCCAGCGACAAACCCTGAAAAGGGTTTATAATCCGCCACCTACCGAGGGGCGCTGCAGGGGATCATTTCTCCCAGGCTCGGTTTAAAACGGCGCTCACTGATCAACCCTGCCGGGCGCAGGGGGCCGCCGGTGAGCTTACAGCCGTCACTCCCCTCCCCGTCACAGTTATTTAGGAGCTTACTGTGGCTGAATTCAAAGACTGCGTTATCGCTGACATCAACCTTGCCGACTGGGGTCGCAAGGAAATCCGCATTGCCGAAACCGAAATGCCTGGCCTCATGGCCATCCGCGAGGAATTTGCCAAGAGCCAGCCGCTCAAGGGCGCGCGCATCACCGGTTCGCTGCACATGACCATCCAGACCGCCGTGCTGATCGAGACGCTGACCGCGCTCGGCGCCGACGTCCGCTGGGCCTCGTGCAACATTTTCTCGACCCAGGACCACGCTGCCGCCGCCATCGCCGCGCAGAACATCCCGGTGTTTGCCGTCAAGGGCGAAACGCTGGTCGATTACTGGGATTACACCCACCGCATCTTCGAATGGGCTGATGGCGGTTACTCCAACATGATCCTCGACGACGGCGGCGATGCCACCCTGCTCCTGCACCTCGGCGCCAAGGCCGAGAAGGACATCTCCGTGCTGGCCAAGCCGGGCTCGGAAGAAGAAACCATCCTGTTCGCCGCCATCAAGGCCAAGCTGGCCGTCGATCCGACCTGGTATTCCGTCCGCCTTGCCGCCATCAAGGGCGTCACCGAGGAAACGACGACCGGCGTCCATCGCCTGTACCAGATGCACCAGCGCGGCGACCTCAAGTTCCCGGCCATCAACGTCAATGACTCGGTCACCAAGTCCAAGTTCGACAACCTCTACGGCTGCCGCGAATCGCTGGTCGATGGCATCAAGCGCGCCACCGACGTCATGATCGCCGGCAAGGTTGCCGTCGTTTGCGGCTACGGCGATGTGGGCAAGGGTTCCGCCCAGGCCCTGCGCGCCCTGTCGGCCCAGGTCTGGGTCACCGAAATCGATCCGATCTGCGCGCTGCAGGCCGCCATGGAAGGCTACCGCGTCGTCACCATGGAATACGCCGCCGACAAGGCCGACATCTTCGTCACCACGACCGGCAATTTCCACGTCATCACGCACGACCACATGGCCGCCATGAAGGATCAGGCCATCGTCTGCAACATCGGCCACTTCGACAACGAAATCGACGTCGCGTCGATCGAGAAGTACCAGTGGGAAGAGATCAAGCCGCAGGTCGACCACGTCATCTTCCCGGACGGCAAGCGCATCATCCTGCTCGCCAAGGGCCGCCTGGTTAACCTCGGCTGCGGCACGGGCCATCCGTCCTACGTCATGTCGTCTTCGTTCGCCAACCAGACCATCGCCCAGATCGAGCTGTACACCCGTACGGCCGAATACCCGGTCGGTGTCTACACGCTACCCAAGCACCTCGACGAGAAGGTCGCCCGCCTGCAACTGAAGAAGCTCAATGCGCAACTGACGACGCTGCGTCCGGACCAGGCCGCCTACATCGGCGTGCCGATCGAAGGTCCGTACAAGGCCGAGCACTACCGCTACTAAGCCATGCGCCTGCTCGCCACCTGGATCATCAACGCGCTCGCACTGCTGGCCCTGCCCTACGTCGTGCCGTCGATCCACGTGGCGAGCTTCGGTACGGCGTTGATCGTCGCCCTCGTTCTCGGGCTGATCAATGCCGTGCTGCGGCCATTGCTGATCTTGCTGACCCTGCCGGTGACGCTACTGACGCTGGGGTTGTTCATCTTCGTCATCAACGCCGTGCTGTTCCAGTTGGCGGGGTATCTCGTCGACGGATTCAACGTCGGCGGCTTCTGGCCGGCTTTGCTCGGCTCGATTGTGTACAGCGTGATCTCGTGGCTGCTCAGTGGCCTGTTTTCGTCGGTCAAGGGCAAGTAAGTGCCGCGCGCTGACCAGCTGCTTGTCGAATCCGGGCTCGCTGCGTCACGCACGGCGGCGCAGCGCCTGATTGCGGCTGGCCGGGTTCGCTGGTCGGGCGGCACGATTCCCAAACCGGCTTTCGATTTGCCGCCAGAAACCTCGTTGACCGTCGAAGCCGACCCCGACGACCGTTTCGTCTCGCGCGGCGGCCTCAAACTGGCCGGCGCACTGGCCGAAACCGGCCTTGCCGTCGCCAGCAAGCGTTGTCTCGATGTCGGGCAATCCACCGGTGGCTTTACCGATTGCCTGCTGCAGGCCGGAGCCCGCCACGTCGTCGGCGTCGATGTCGGCCACGGGCAGTTGCACCCCCGCCTGGCTGGCGACCCGCGCGTCACCGCCATCGAGGGCATCAACTGCCGGGCGCTGACCCCGGCCGATCTGGGCACCGCCTTGCCCGAAGGCGGCTTCGACCTCATCGTCGGCGATGTGTCCTTCATCTCGATGACGCTGATCCTGCCCCAATTGCCCGCCCTGCTGGCGGCTGACGGCGACCTGCTGCTGCTCGTCAAACCGCAGTTCGAGGTCGGGCCGGACAATATCGGCAAAGGCGGCATCGTCCGCGACCCCGCGCTCTACCACGAGGTCGAGCGCAAATATTTCGATTTTGCCCAAAATTTCCGGTTGACCGTGAAAGCCTGGCTGAACAGCCCGATTACCGGCGGTGATGGCAACCGCGAATTTTTCATCTGGTTGAAAAAATGACTACAGAAATCTCCATCGAATTCTTCCCGCCGCAAACGCCCGAAGGCGTCGACAAGCTGCGCGCCGTCCGTGCCGAGCTGGCGAAACTCAATCCTGCCTTCTTCTCGGTCACCTTCGGGGCCGGCGGCTCGACCCGCGAACGCACCTTCGCCGTCGTCAAGGAAATCGCCGCCGAAGGCCATGACGCCGCACCGCACCTGTCGTGCATCGGCTCGACGCGCGACAACATCCGCGACATCCTCAACGAATACAAGGCAGCCGGCATCAAGCGCACCGTCGCCCTGCGCGGCGACCTGCCCTCCGGCATGGCCGAAACCGGCGAGTTCCGCTACGCCAACGAACTCGTCGAATTCATCCGCGCCGAAACCGGCGACTGGTTCAGCATCGAAGTCGCCGCCTACCCGGAATGGCACCCGCAGGCGCGCAGCCCGAAGGACGACCTCGACGCCTTCGCACGCAAGGTCAAGGCCGGCGCCAATTCGGCCATCACCCAGTATTTCTACAACGCCGACGCCTATTTCCACTTCGTCGACGAAGCCCGGGCGCTCGGCGTCGATGTTCCCATCGTCCCCGGCATCATGCCCATCGTCGGCTTCACCAAGCTGGCGCGCTTCTCGGACGCATGCGGTGCCGAACTGCCGCGCTGGATGCGCAAGAAGTTCGAAAGCTACGGCGACGACAGCGATTCCATCCGCGCCTTCGGCCTCGACGTCGTGACCGAACTGTGCGAACGCCTGCTCAAGGGCGGCGCGCCCGGCCTGCACTTCTACGCCATGAACCAGTCGGCGCTGACCACTGAGATATGTAAACGTCTCAACCTGAAGTAACTTTCAGTCGCAATTTTGATAGAAGCTGCACAACGGACTTTCGTAAAGGAAACTGCTTTGTATCGTGCAAATTAGCCTAACGCATAGAAGCCTTCGACTCTTCATTGCTATCTCCTCCATACGAGATGCATAATCTGCACATCTTTCTTCCAACTAGCCTTAACGCCCCCATCTTTGGATCTTGATCTTGTTTGACGCGCCCCATTCTTCGCCTATTTCCGCTACGGATACAAAGGTCATACCGTTTTTGAAGTGGGCAGGTGGAAAGCGTTGGCTAGCCTCCGATCTGGTAAAAAAAATCGGGCAGCCTGTTGGACGTTATATCGAGCCTTTTTTAGGTGGTGGCGCAATATTCTTTACTCTCAGGCCAAAAAGTGCACTATTAGGTGACCTCAATACAGAGCTTGTCGACACCTATAGGGCTATTCAGAAAAACTGGCGAGGTATTAAAAGTAGGTTGGAGCGGCACCAAGAACTACATACTAAAGACTATTATTATACAGTTCGCTCCACTACTCCTAAGAATGCGCTTGATAGAGCTGCGCGGTTTATCTATCTAAACCGAACTTGCTGGAATGGGCTATACAGAGTAAATCTTAGTGGTGTATTCAACGTACCTATTGGCACCAAAAATACCGTATTGCTGGATACTGATGATTTTGAAACCATTTCCCATTTACTTGAATCAGCAAAAATACAAGCAGGTGATTTTGAATCACTAATTGACCAAGCAATTGAAGGGGATGTGGTGTTTGCTGACCCACCGTACACCGTACGGCATAAATTTAATGGGTTCGTTAAATACAATGAAAGCCTATTCTCTTGGGACGACCAAGTTCGTCTTCGAAATTCACTGCTGCGTGCGATGAATCGGGGAGCAAAGATTTTCGTAACTAACGCTGACCACGAAAGTATCCGAGTACTTTACGGAGATGAATTTGAGCTAACAGGTATTGAACGTTACAGCTCGATTAGTGGAAAATCGAGCACCAGAGGTAAATATCCTGAGCTAGTTATTACAGGGTAGAACCATATTCTGAATAGCGTTAGCACACAACTTTGATGCACCCAAAGACTACAATTTGCACGAAGTTAGATTTGTCATATTAATAGGCTGAATATGCGTGATTGGCTAGGTAGAATCCCAATAATTGGACCTGCATTCACATGCACACTCCGTGATCACATTTCTGCTGTTGCAGATTTTTCGATCACTGTGGCATTTTCAAGCATAACATTTTGGCTATCGGTAATTATCCTTAGCATCTTTGATGTTAACCGCAGTGTCAGCCTAGGTGATTTACTTGGTAGTACAGTTCAAGGTGGGGAACTATTCATATTTTCACTCGGCATCCTTGGGCCAATTCTAATTATTGTCATGGACGATGCGCGTAAAGCCAAAAATTTTCCATCTGGAAAATGGTTAATGTTCCTATTGGTAGTTTCCGCGTTGGTATGTGGCAGCCTTTTTGCAATTCTTAAGGCCAATAGCCTTCACGGAGCTAGTGGACTGGGCATAGATAAAAATCAAGCGGTAAGCATATCGTTCTGGATGGCTAGTGTTGCTTGTGCCCTCCGGTATCTAACGATTGCCTACAATAAATCTCTAAGCCGATTCAGCGCGGAAGATCTTCAAGCAGGGGAACAGCAATTCAAGAATGCCTTCGCCACTAGGCATGGAAAGGGAAATTGATGCAACAGCGTAGCATTTTGAGAGATCCCTATAAGGTTGAAATCAGGGCACTCCCTGTTGAGCAGCCACTTGGTACATTTTATATAGCAGCTCTAGACTCAAAGGTGCTGTGTGAAATAACCCACGCAGATGTCCGCAGAATGTATAAAGAGCGGGATATTGAAACCTATTTAGGAATTCAACGCCCTTTAAATCCGAATCGCGTACAAGAAATTAAGGAGTTTGTAAAAACGTCCGACGCATGTTTTCCGACTGGCGTTATTCTTGCGGTTAAGGGTCAGTACGCCAACTTTGACGAGAACACCCTGACGCTAACTCTTCGCAATTACGAGGAGGATAGCAATCAAGAGGCAAATATTGACCGCATTGAAATTGCTCAGGTTCTAGATGGTCAGCATCGTATCGAAGGACTTCAAGGTTATAACGGAAAGCCTTTTAATGTAAATATTGTTGTCTTCGTAGACATTGACATTGAAGATCAAGCCTATCTATTTTCAACAGTTAATCTCGCGCAAACGAAGGTTAACAAGAGTCTTGTGTATGATCTTTTCGAATATTCAAAGTCTAGAAGCCCCCAAAAAACTGGCCATAACGTTGCTGTTGCATTAGATCAATTGGCAGATTGTCCCTTCCATCATCGCATCAAACGGCTGGGAGCCTCTACGCCAGGAAGAACTAGCGAACGTCTAACTCAAGCAACTTTTGTTGAATCGCTCCTTCCTTACATTACAAAAAACGCCATTCAAGACCGTGATCTCCTGATCAAAGGAAAACACCCGCACCGGGCGAATGATATGGAATCAAGGGAGCTTATCTTTCGAAATATGTTTCTTGATAACAGAGACTTCGAGATTGCCGACATTATTCTTTATTATTTCGAAGCGATCAGGAATCGTTGGGCAAGCGCATGGGACTCTGATGCAAAAGGTGCTGTGCTCGGGAAAACGAACGGTTTTAGAGCACTAATGAAGCTGTTGCGGCCAGCGTATTTGCGTCTCGGAAAACCCGGCGATGTGGTACCTCGGGAGGACTTCTTGAAGTTGTTTGAAAAAAGCTCTCTTAAGGATGAGGATTTCAACATCGACAACTTCAAACCAGGCACTAGCGGCGAATCTGCACTATATAGGACACTGATTGAACAACTTGGGTTGTCTACTTTAGCGTAGCCGCAAATCCGATTTCATTAGTGAGGTGTATTTAACCAATTACCCTATTGGAAGGCCCTCGCCTATGAGCGGCAGGGCCAATTTGTCATTCAAAACAGTTCACCGCGGTCGATTTTGTTCTTTTTAGTAGCACGGGTGCCACCAAGCATTAAATCGTCAAACAAGCCTTTTCAAGAACTGGTCAACGATTGCTGCCCGCACATCGGGTTTTACTGCATCTAACCTGAGTAGCAATTTAGCAATCTGATCATCCTCGCAGTACAAGTATGAGAGCGGTACTGCCAGCACTTCCGCAATCAGCCTCACCGTCGGCAGGGGTGGCTCATGGACACCAAGCTCATACCGACTGATCCGGGCCCTAGCGCTGGATTCGTCAATCCCAATAGCAACACCCAGTTTTTCCTGAGGCCAGCCAAGCTCCTCACGCAACGCACGGATTCTGCGTCCTGTGATGTTCTGAGGAGATGGCTGCTTTGTACGAGACATGTTGCGAGTCTCGTGACAAAGGCCGCCTGCGTTGTCACGTTATTCATTACACTCGCACATCTCAGTTGTACTTCATACTAATGAATTTAGGGCAACCTATGCAAAAGTCATTGCACCTCCTTTGTGTTACTTGCATCACAACCCTCCTTGTTTCATGTGGTTCAGGCAAAGGGATTGATGCCCGACTCGATGCAACAAAAGGCTACGATGCAAACTTCAATGCATCTGTAATCAAGGCACTTGAATCCGCTTCGCCACAGCAGCGAGAAATCTTCTTGGGTTTGGTAGAAGGGCTTCCACTGGAACACTTTCTTGCACGTTACGGCAAAGAGCCCACCGTAAAAGAGGTGGCCAATGGGCAACTGGAGCGGTACATCGCACAACTCCAAGAAGAAATAGCCCACCTTGAGTCTCGCATCAATTCTCCCGCCTCAGAATTACAAAGCATTGTGCAAAAGATCTCGGAAGCCAACCGCAAAATGGAAAGCATCAGTGGCGAGGTAACCGAAATCAAACAGAAAGACTGGGATTCCAGTCACTGCAATAGTTCGGGCTGCGTCAAGAAGTATGCCATTAATGTAAAAATCAACGCCCCGGCTGGGATCACCTTCTCAAAACTGCCTTGCACTATAGAAATCAAGCCGCAAGGGGCTACAGCACCATTTACGATTGTAGAGAACTGCGGTGGCCGACCAGGTGGTGACTATACTTTTGAAATTGCCGATAAAGAGGCAATCTCATTTGTTAATGCCACAAGCAAGATCGAATTTATCCGATCTGAAGCACGTCAAAAAAACGGTGACAGTGAAGAATATGTCATCCCTCGACGCCCCAAAGAAATTGAAGAACTAGATCAGGGCAAATCTCGGCTTGCAACTGCCCAAGCTTCAAAGAAACTTTTCAATTAACCAAAACAACTTTCTGTGAACGCCCCCTGGAGAAATCCTCGGGGCGTTTTTTTTTGCCTGTTCATCAAAGGAAACATCAATGCAATTCTGCACCACCGATCAGCCATCCCCCTTCAATCTTACTTTCAGGAAAACCCGCCGCAGTCACTTACCCAATTACCCACGCAACAATCCATACATGGAGAACAACCATGGTCATCGTTTCTGACCAGTCTCAGCTACACGGCATCAGCAATCCCGGCATTCATCATCTGGTAGCCATTCGCCTGCAGCAACTAATTGGCGATGCCAGCATTTCCACGGAATTGATCATCGTGGAAACAGGAGATGCCGCTTCCGCCATTGAGCACTCAGCAGGGTTTCCAATTCTGACCAGCCTGTTCGATGACCTGCCGTATGACCACCCCGACTACACCCCACCTTTTGAAATCATGGAGCAACACCACTATGAGCAATACCGCATCTACGAAATGGTCTTCATTGGCAATGACGATGGGGCTGCTACCGCGCTCTTTGTCCCAGACCAAGAAGGCATCGACGCCGATTTGTTGGCTGTGTGTCGATCATGGGCCACGCCAGCCGTGAGTACACCATGAGATTTCGAAACTTAATCGCCCCCCCACCCGCCCCCGAAAGGTTCTACCTCTGGGGGTTTCTCTTTTATGGAACCTGCATGC
>Ga0316603_10000084_pt1 | contig 73805 bp, 68 predicted proteins | sample OWC_soil_day10_n_FD_207649 | JGI IMG/M metagenome (GOLD analysis project Ga0316603, IMG submission 207649) | Wetland soil microbial communities from Old Woman Creek delta, Ohio, United States - OWC_soil_day10_noCT | ecosystem: Environmental > Terrestrial > Soil > Wetlands | place: USA: Ohio... | reverse complement strand
CCGCAAAAGCGCTTGACCTCTCCTGCAATTCGACGCCGCTTGCTATCATCCATTTGGGCTGACCCTCCAGCGTTATGTGGCACGGATTCGACACCCGCATCGTAACGCTTCGAGTTCGTCAGCCCATCTCTATCTCGTTGTTTGAAATACGAATTCGCTTAAGGTAGTGCCATTGGGAACAGAACGCATCGGTCAGGGCGGTGATGGCAGAAAATTTCTCTGCCATCGATTGGGGAATTTTTTCTGGCTTGAATGACATTTGGAATCGAATAGGTATGAATAAGGTAACCCGTTTGGGGCCGCCGTGAGCAGAGCGGCTGTATCCCCGTTGGCCAAGATCTCGGCAATGATTTCGGTGCCGTCCGCCATGGCCCGGCCGGCCTCGCCCCCAGTTCAGTGATGGCCGCAACCACAGGCGCTGTCTTCGTTGTGCCGGCTGCTGCTGCAGCCACAGCCCTGTCCGTCGGCGTGCTCGTGGGCGGCGCCGTGGTCGTGATGGCCTTCGCCGCAACAGGCGACGTCGGAGACTTCTTCCAGGCTGCCGGCGGCCAGTTCGGCGAGGGCGTCCGCGACGCTCGCGGACGCGGTGCTGAACACCCGGATACCGCGGCTGCGCAGGCCGTTAAACAGTCCCCGGCCGATGCCGCCGGCGCAGACGATGGCGTCGATCTGCGTCGGGGTCGCGCCACAGGCGCCGGATGCCGCATCGATGGCGAGGAATTCGTGGCTGGCGCTATCGATCAGCATCAATACCGGGGCGTCGCGAAAACTGGGAGAGATGGTCGAGGTCAGACCATTGAGTTGATCGACGGGCAGACAGATTTTCATTTTGCAGATTCCTCGGGTTGAGTGTTTGGCGCGGCTACGGATGATTCGTCGGCCGGGGCATGGGAGATTTTCAGCGCCTTGCCGTGAATCAGCGCATCGGCCACCTTGTGGCGGGCGCGGGCGATGATGTTGGCGAAGGTCTGGCGTGAAATCCCCATGCGTTTTGCCGCCTCGGTTTGATAGAGTTCCTCGAAGTCGGCGAGGCGCAGGGCTTCCCACTCGTCGATCTCGAGGCTGACCTCTTCCAGCAGGTACATGCTGATTCCGCGCGGCTTGAAGTAAGTGGCGGTCGGGGAAAAGCCGATCAGCCGGCATTTGAGCGGTCGCACCATGCTCAGACGGTTCCGCTAACGGTTTGGCCGTCGGCGAGGCGTCCGTCGAGGCGGGGTGGCATGTCGTTGCCGCTCATGTCCCCTGGCGATTCGGATCGTTTTCCAGATGTTCGGCGTCGCAGTCCGGGTCCTTGCCCTGGCAGCACTCAACGGCAGAAAGATCGTGCAAATTGCCGTCGCGGAAATCGATGATCGCCCCCGCCACGCTGGTCGCGCGCGTTCCGAGAATGGGCACGCCCTGGCTGCGCAAGGATTCGTACAGTCCTTGCAACATGCCGCGGCAGACGATCATGTCCATGTCGATGGCTTCCTCGCGTTGCGAGTCGTCGGTCATGTCGGCAATCCTGACGACCGCCATGTCGTCGCTGTCGACGATCTGAAGCCAGGGGGCGGCGCTGAAGTTGTCGGCCAGCTCGGATTGCAGGCCAAGATTGGTATTGGTGGGGAGGCAGATTTTCATGGGCGGAAGAGGTAAATCTCGGTTATTGGCATATGCTAAGTATTCTCGGCCGGCGAAAAGGCATTGTCAAACCTTTATTTGGCTATTGTCGTCCGCTTGCGCCATCGATCTTCCAGCATCGGGTAGGCTCTTCGGCCTCCTTCACCGGGGCGCAAAAGGGGTGTCACGAATTGACACAGCGCCAAGCGCCGTTCTCCCCTTTGGACACTGCTTGGGCCGGTGCTTCCCTACAATCAAGGCTCACGAACACGGAAGTGGCTTAACTGCTTTCGTGCCCAGCGGGGAAACGCCAACCTGTTTCCCTGTCGAGTTGGCCGGGCTACCTCCGGCAACGCCGTGATGGATGTTGCAAGGCGGGCTCGCAAGGCTTCGAGAGCGGCATCCTTCAAGAGTTTCAGCCGGTTGTCGTCGGTTTAGGGCGGCGATGGGCTGTGGCGTAGGTCAACTTCAGCTCGCCGAGGGGGCGTGGTCCCATGAATTTATTAAGTTTGATGAAGGCAAATCGCCTGCCGGCCCTGCCCGGCATCGCGCCGGCCGCCTTGCTGCGCCTCGTCCTGCGCCGTTCGAGCGATCGCTACTCCATCCCCCATTCCGCCGCCCAGGGCAACCCGGCCCTGGTCCAGACACAGATTTCCAAATCAAGGAGTTCCTCCCATGTTCAACAAAACGTTTGAATTTGCCCCGCTCGACGAGGGCGGTTCGGGGTCGCCAGCCAAAACGGTGAAGTACCCGGGCGTGCGCGATGCGGTGGATGGCAATACGGCGGTCATTCATGTCGAGCGGGAAGCCTCCGATGCGGCCGGCGCCTATCCGATCACGCCATCTACGCAGATGGGCGAGTACTGGGCGGAGGCCGTCGCCCAGGGCCACCTGAATATTTCCGACAAGCCGTTGATTTTCGTCGAGCCGGAATCCGAGCATGCGGCGGCCGGGGTCACTGCCGGCATGGCGATGACCGGCCTGCGCGCCACCAATTTTTCCTCGGCGCAGGGCGTCGCCTTCATGCACGAGTCGCTCTACGGCGCGGTCGGCAAGCGCCTGCCGTATATCCTGAACATGGGCTGCCGGGCGATCACCAAGGCTTCGCTGAACGTCCATTGCAGCCATGACGACTATCACTGCGTCGATGACACCGGCTTCATCCAGGTGATGGCCAAGAACGCCACCGAGGCCGCCGACCTCAACCTGATCGCCCGCAAGGTCGCCGAGTTGTCGCTGACGCCGGCCATCGTCGGCCAGGACGGCTTTTTGACGACGCACCTGATCGAGTCGGCGCTGCTCCCCGAGCGCGAGCTGGTGGCCGAATTCCTCGGCAAACCGGACGATCTGATCGACACGCCGACGCCGGCGCAGCAGATGCTCTACGGTCCTAAGCGGCGCCGCGTGCCGGCCATCTGGGACGTCGATCTGCCGATGGTCTCCGGCGTCGTGCAGAACCAGGATGCCTACATGCAGGCGGTGGCCGGCCAGCGTCCGTATTTCTTCGCGCACATCAAGGAATTGACCGAACAGTGCATGGCCGAATATGCCGAGCTGACCGGCCGTCGCTACAACCGGGTATCGACCTACCGGGCGGCCGATGCCGATTACCTGATCGTCGGCATGGGCTCGATGATCGTCCAGGCCGAGGTGGTCGCCGATTACCTGCGGGCGACGCGCCAGCTCAAGGTCGGGGTGGTCAATATCACCATGTATCGTCCTTTCCCGGGCGACTTGCTGAGCCATGTGCTGCGCGGCAAGAAGGGCGTCGCCGTGCTTGAGCGTACCGACCAGCCGCTGGCCGAGGATCTGCCGCTGATCCGCGAACTGCGCGCGACGCTCGGCAAGGCGCTGGAAAACGGTGCCCAGACGGAAGCTGAGCGTCCCTATCCGGATTACGCCAGCTACGGCCCGGGCGACACGCCGCGCCTGTACTCCGGCTGTTTCGGCCTGGGCTCGCGCGACATGCAGCCGGAAGCGCTGATCGGCGCGGTCGAGAACATGCTGCCGGGCGGTACGCAGCGCAAGTTCTTCTACCTGTCGGTCGATTTCGCCCGCGCTCCACTCAACGCGAGCGATGCCGCCTACCAGCAGGAATTGCAGGCGGCCTATCCGCGGATCAAGGAAATGGCCGTGCGCGGTTCCGAGAACCCCAACTTGCTGCCCAAGGGGGCGATCACCGTGCGCATGCACTCGGTCGGCGGCTGGGGCGCCATCACCACCGGCAAGAACCTGGCCGTGACGCTGTTCGAACTGCTCGGCTACGACATCAAGGCGAATCCCAAGTACGGCTCGGAAAAGAAGGGGCAGCCGACCACCTACTATCTCTCGGCGGCGCCGGAACCGATCCGCATCAATTGCGAATACGTCTACGTGGACATCGTGCTGTCGCCCGACCCCAACGTTTTCGGCCATTCCAACCCGCTCTCCGGCCTGAAGCCGGGTGGCGTCTTCATCATCCAGTCCAGCCGGGGCGCCGCGACCTGGGCCAGCTTCCCGGTCTGGGCGCAGAAATTCATCGTCGATCACGGCATTCACGTCTTCTATCTCGACGCCTTCCAGATCGCCCGCGAAGAAGCCGGTAGTCCGGAGCTGCAACTGCGCATGCAGGGCAATGCCTTCCAGGGCGCCTTTTTTGCCGCCAGTTCGGTGATGAAGGATGCCGGGCTGACCGACGAGCGTCTGTTTGCCGCCATCGAAGCCCAGTTGCAGGCGAAGTTCGGGCGCAAGGGGCAGGGCGTGGTGGCCAACAATGTCCGGGTGGTGCGCCGCGGCTATACCGAGATGACGGAAATCATCGCCAAGCCGATCGGCCAGCTGGCGGCGGAAGCGGCCGGGAAGACCGTGGCGCTGCCGGTCATGCTGCGGCAGATGCCGGCGACCGACGGCAAGGTCTCGGACATCCACCGCTTCTGGGAACAGACCGGGCAGTTCTACGCCACCGGCAAGGGCTCGGACAATCTGGTCGATCCCTTTATCGGCACCTCCTTGATGCCGGCGGCGACCGGGGTTTTCCGCGACATGACCGGCATCCGTTTCAATCATCCGCAGTGGTCGGCCGAAAAGTGCTCGGCCTGTGGCGACTGCTACACGGCCTGCCCGGACAGTGCGCTGCCCGGCCTGGTGTCGACGGTGCAGGGTATTTTCGAGACGGTGGTGAAGCGCATCGAAACGGCCGGCCAGCCGACCCGCTATCTGCGCCGGGCGCTGCCGGATCTCGAAACGAGGCTGCGCGGCATGATCAAGGGGCGCGGCGCCCCGGTGCGGGCGCTGATCGACGATGCCATCGCGGCCTTGGTCGGCGACGCGCCGGCCGTCGAGCAGGCCAGGATGGCCGAGGAGTTCCGGTGGTTTGCCGATAATCTCGGCGACTTCCAGTTTGCCGCGACCAAGCGCTACTGGTCGGGCAGCGAACTGAAGGCCAAGGGCTCCGGCGGCCTCTTCTCGCTTACCGTCAACCCGATCACCTGCAAGGCCTGTGCGTTGTGCGTCGAGGTCTGCCCCGAGCAGGCGTTGACCATGGTGACGCAGACCGAGGCGAGCACGGCGCGCCTGCGTCAGGACTGGGATACCTGGCTGGCCCTGCCGACGACACCGAAGGACTACATCCGCATCGACAGCCTGGACGAGAAGATCGGCACGCTGAAAGCGCTGCTCCTCGACAAGCACAACTATCAGGCGATGAACTGCGGCGACGGCGCCTGCCTGGGCTGCGGCGAAAAGACCTCGATCCATCTGTTTGTCGCCACCGCCACGGCGCTCATGCAGCCGCGCGTTGCCGCCTTGCTGACTAAGCTGGACGAACTGATCGCCGGCCTCGAACCGCGCCTGGCCGAACTCGCCGGCGAGCCGCTGCGCCTGCGCCAAGTCGGCCAGACCCTGGAGCGCCTCAAGGATCTCAAGTGGCGTTATCTCGAAGGCCCGAGCAAGCGCGGCCGCGCCGAAATGGGCATCGTCAATTCGACGGGCTGCACCTCGGTGTGGGCCGCGACCTATCCCTACCATCCCTATCCCTTCCCGTGGACCTCGCATCTCTTCCAGGATTCGCCGTCGGTGGCGATGGGGCTGTTCGAAGGGCACATGGCGAAAATGGCCGACGGCTTCAAGGCCGTGCGGCTGGCCGAACTCGAACTGCGCGGCGAATACGTTGCCGAGCTGCATGACGACTTCCTGCGCCGCTTCGACTGGCGCCAGTTCAGCGACGAGGAATGGCAGCTCTGCCCGCCGGTGGTCAGCATCGGCGGCGATGGCGCGATGTACGACATCGGCTTCCAGAACCTGTCGCGGGCGATGATGTCCGGCATGCCGATCAAGGTGCTGGTGATCGATACTCAGGTCTATTCCAATACCGGCGGGCAGGCTTGCACTTCCGGTTTTACCGGCCAGGTCTCCGACATGGCGCCGTTCGGGGTGGCCCGGCACGGCAAGCAGGAAACGCGCAAGGAAATCTCGCTGATCGGCATGGCGCACCGCACGGCCTATGTCCTGCAGAGCACCATCGCGCACACCAATCACCTGCTCGAAGGCTACATCGACGGCCTCAATTCGCGGCGGCCGGCGCTGTTCAATATCTACGCCGTCTGTCCGCCGGAACATGGCGTCGGCGACGATGCCTGCGTCAAGCACAGCAACCTGGCGGTGGAAGGCCGCGCCTATCCGCTGTTCCGCTTCGATCCCGATCTCGGTACAACTTTCAGCGAATGTGTCAGCCTGGCCGGCAACCCGTCGCTGGCCACCGACTGGCCGAGCTACAACCTCAAGTACCAGGACGAGGCCGGTAACGAGCAGACGATGAACCTGCCCATGACCTTCGCCGACTTTGCCGCCAGCGAAGGGCGTTTCGCCAAGCAGTTCAAGAAGGCGCCGCCGGAAACCTGGAACGAAGCGATGGTCCCGGTCGCCGAGTTCCTGAATCTGGCGACAGAGGCGCGTGCCGGCCGTTACCCGTATATCTGGGCGGTCGATGCGAAAAATCGCCTGATCCGGCTGCTGCTCAGCGAAGACCTGCTACGGGCGACCGAGGAGCGCCTGCACTTCTGGCACCAGTTGAAGGATGTCGCTGGTGTCGAACTGTAGGGAAGGGCTAATGGAGGCGAGCTGATTGCCCGCCTGTTCGGCGCTGTTAACCTAACAAAGTCCCCGGCGGTTTCCCGCCGGGGGCTGGTCAGGGCGGCGTTGTGGCCGGCCGGATGATCGATCGTCGCCTCAGTTGGCCGCGAACTCTTCGTTCTCGATCAGCCACTTGCCGTTGCTGCGGCGTAGTTGCAGGCGTTTGTTGCCGTGATCCTCGCGGCGGTCCGAGGCATAGTCCTGGACGAAGCTCAGGGTGGCCTGGTCGGCTCCTTCAAGTTTGACGACCACTTGGGCAAGGGTGACCTCGATGAACTCGGCTTGCTCAAGGACGCGTTTGCGGCTGGCACGCCAGGCTTCGGGGGTGTCGCTGTGGCCTTGATAATCGGGGTGGTAGAACGCCAGATAGGTGGCGCTGTCCTGGCTGCTCCAGGCTTTGCGCCAGGCTTCGAGCAGATTCTTCAGTTCGCCTTGGGCTTTTTCGCCGCTGTCGGGTCCGCTGCCGTTTGTTACAACTGGCGTCGCCGGCAGCGGGCGCGGTCCGGCCGCCGGGGCTTGCGTCTCGATCAAGCGGTCGGGGCTTGCCGGCAAGCTCGGTGCTGCTGAAGATTCGGAAAGCATGCTGCCCAGCCCGATGGCAGAAACAACGATACCAATGGTGATGACGGTGAGTCCGAGTCCTTGCCCTACGTTTTCCGTGCCCATTTCTGCTCCCTATGAATTAATTATTGAGTGGTATGTGAATCGCGTCACATTATTGAGCAATAGTCAATTGACATAGGTTTAATTTTGTAGGGGCGCCAGAAAGCCTGGAGCAGGCGTTCCGGCGGGCCGGGCGAGACTAGTTTGGTGTCTGCCAGTCATCCTGGGCGGTGATGGTGCCGTTTTCGAAGCGCCATTCGATTTTTTGGTAGGTAAAGGAAATTTCTTCGCGTTCCTTGAGTGCGGCGCTCTCCTTGACCTTGTTGTCGGGCATGAGCATGCGCATGCCGGCGATGTTGGCGTTGCTCAACGTCACGGTGTAGTACTGCGTTTCGCTGGTGCCGGCGCCGGGTTGCCAGAAACGCAGTTCCCATTCGGTGATGTTTTCGTTGGTGCCCAGCATGTTCCAGAGCACCGGCGAGGAACTATCCACCTCCTTGGTGAGGAGCAGCGGGTGGTGCATGCGCTGGCCGGTCGGCAGGCCGGACGCCGGGTCGCGCGGGGAGGTCACCTGGTGGTCGAAGGCGATCACCGCGATGCTGCCGAGGCGCCCTCGCTTGCTGGCGGAACCCAGGACTTCGCCGCTCTTCTGCCCCTTGAGCCGCAGATAGGCATTCATTGCCATGTTGAGTCTCCTTGTCAGTGTGGAGTGGGGAATATACGCCGCAGACCGTTGGCATGCATCCCCGCTCGCTGTACGGGCGGCGCTTGACCGTCAGGCTGGCCGACAGAGATACTGCGCGCCCGGACATTCCCGCGATGTCGCCCCGCTTTCGGAAGGCTCATGGCTGCTAGTAAAACTCGTATCGACTGGTCTCTTCTTTGTTTGCGTCTTGCCGTCGGCGGCATGGCCTTCCTGGCCGGTTGGCAGGCGCTGCGGCACGCCGCGCTGCCCGCCTCGTTGATGCAGGCCGCGCCTTGGGGGCTGCATCTGGTGGAAATGCTGTGCGGCATATTGATGTTGCTCGGCCTGTGGATGCCGATCGCCAGCCTGGGGCTGACGCTGATCATCGGCTGGCCGCTGTTCCTCGGATGGCTGAACGGGGCCGCCTTGCTCGGCAATCTCCACGGGCTGTTCCTGTTGCTGGTGGCCTTTGCCTCCGCCCTCGGCGGTGCCGGGAAATGGGCCGTCGGCCGGGGGTGACGGGGGATTAGTCGGTAGGACAAAGCCCCCAGCCGCAGAGCGGTGGGGGCTTTGTTGGGAGGTGCCCTGATACGTCGCGGTCCGCGGCGGGGCGATAAGACCGGGATCGATCAGTCGGCGGCGAATTCTTCGTTTTCGATCAGCCAACGGCCGTTGTCGCGGCGCAGTTGCAGGGTTTTCGTGCCGTGGTCTTCGAAGCGGTCGGAGGCGTAGTCGAGCCCGAAGCTGAGGGTGGCGAGATCGTCGCTTTCGACATTGATTTCCGCTTGGCCGAGCTTGAGTTCGATGAATTCGGCCTGCCCGAGGATACGTTTGCGATTGGCCCGCCATTGTTCGGCGCTCTCGGCATTGCCCTGGAAGTCGGGGGCGTAGAAGGCCAGATAGCTGCCGATGTCCTGGCTCGCCCAGGCCTTGCTCCAGCCTTGCAGGAGCTTTTCCAGTTCGGCCCGGGCTTGGTCGTTGCTCGCCGGCGCGGGACTGCTCGGCGTCGAGCTTGGCCCGGCAGCGGTCGGTTGGGCCTGGACGATGGTATCGGGGGTCGGCGCTGCTGTCTTGTCGGTCGCCATATCGGAAAACACGCCCGCCAGACCGATCGACAGGATGGCACCGATGAAGATGATGGCCAGTCCTTTTCCTACATTTTCCTTACCCATTTCTACTCCCTTCGGATGATTGGATGGTTTGAGAATCGCGCCACATTATTAGGTAAAAAATAATAAATAAGCAATAAAATGATTACGACAAATGGGTAAGTTTCAATTATGTGTTGTTTTTTCCTGTGCCTTGCTCTTCGTTGGTCGGCCTTGTGGCCGCTCCTCTGGTCTGCAATTCCTCTGCCCTACGCTCAAAAAAAAAGACGTTCAGGCGCTTGGCGGGGAGTTGCCAGTCTCATTTTTCCGATCAAATTGACGGCCGGTCAGGCGCCAATCTGTGGCGCCGAGGGGTAGAATTAACTAAAGCAATAACGTTTCATCCTAGAAAAACGCAATTGAACCGCAGAGACGCAGAGGTACTGAGGAAACAAAACGACTTACCCGGATCGTTCGGCTTATCTTCCAGGTGAGTCCCCAAAAAAATATGCCAGCGACTGTTTTCCCGATCCTCTCTGCAACACTGCGACTCTGCGCTAAGATTTCTAGGTTCATCCCTGCGTCCAATTGATTTCCCGCTCAGTCTCGGCAACCGGGATACAGAATAAACAATATCCAGGAGGTGGACATGTCGCTCTATGAAATGCGCAAGTTCGTCGCGCCGGAGTTTATTTTCGGTGTCGGCTCCCGTCGGCGGGTCGGCTACTATGCCCGCAATCTGATGGCCAGACGGGTCCTGATCGTCAGCGACCCGGGTGTCATCGCCGCCGGCTGGCTGCGGGACGTGCAAGCCGATCTCAGCGAGGTCGGCATCGAGTCGGTGGTCTTTGCTGCCATCACCCCCAATCCCAAGGATCACGAAGTCATGGCCGGGGCGTTGGTCTATGCCCGCGAACACTGCGACGTAATCGTCGCCATCGGTGGCGGCAGCGTCATGGACTGCGCCAAAGGCATCGGTCTCGTGCATGCCAACGGCTGCAATATTCTCGCGTTTGAAGGTGTCGATCAGGTCGCCGTACCGGGGCCGCCGCTGATCTGTATTCCGACCACGGCGGGGACGGCGGCGGATATTTCGCAGTTCTGCATCGTCGTCAATACCCAGGATCGTTACAAGATGGCGATCATCAGCAAGACGGTGGTACCCGATGTCGCCTTGATCGACCCGGAAACGACGCTCACCATGCCGCCCTACCTGACCGCCTGCACCGGGCTGGATGCGCTGACCCATGCGATCGAGGCGTATGTCTCCACGGCCAGTTCGCCGGTCGTCGATGTCCATGCCCTGGCCGCCATTACGCTGATCTGGAAGAACCTGGAAAAGGCGGTGGCCCAGTCCTCAGACCTGATGGCGAGGGAGAATATGTTGCTCGGCAGCCTGCATGCCGGGCTGGCTTTTTCCAATGCCAGCCTGGGCGCGGTGCATGCGCTGGCCCATTCGCTCGGCGGGTTTCTCGATTTGCCGCACGGCGAGTGCAACGCCCTGCTGCTCGAACATGTGGTGCGCTTCAATATGACGGCGGCGCCCGATCGCTACAGCCAGGTCGGCCTGGCGATGGGCATCGAGATGCGCGGCATGACGGAAAACGAACGGCTGAAGAAAATCACCGCCGAGCTCGCCGCCTTGCGCATTCGGGTCGGGATCGTCGATAGCCTGGCCAAACGGGGCGTGCGCTCCGCCGATATTCCCGAGCTGGCCGGGCATGCGATCAACGATGCCTGTCTGGTGACCAATCCCCGACATGCCAAACTAGGCGATATCAAGGTGCTTTATGGCGAAGCCCTCTGACCATGAGGAAGACTGGGATGTGCGCAAGGACCGGATTATCGGTCTGGGCGAACGCTCGTTCCACAAGAGCTACTACCCGCAGTTGCGGCAGAACCTCGATCGGCTCGAACGTTTTCGGACCCTGATCGACCGGACTTCCGATTTCGTCATTCTCATCGCGCTTCCCGAGGGCATCGTCGTCGATGCCAACGCGACGCTCGGGCGCTTGCTCGGCGAGCCGGTCGACAAGCTGATCGGGCAATATTTCGCCGGGCTCGGACTGGTCGATGCGACAGTCGTGCTCGACGACCTGCGCCGGGAAATGGGTGAATCCGACCCCGGCCAGGAAACCCCGACCCATGCCCTGGTCGCCCAATACAGCCGGGGCGGGCTATCGATCTGGCTCGAGTTGTCGTATCGCGTCGCCATCGTCGAGCATGTCTGTTACGGCGTCCTGGTGGGGCGCGACATCAGCGAGCGCAAGCACAACCAGGAAATGATGGCGGCCTTGCTCGCCGAAAAGGAGGCGCTGCTCGAAAACGCCCTGGTCGGCATCGTGCTGCTGCGCCAGCGCCAGATTGTCACCTGCAACCGGCGTTTCGAAGAAATCTTCGGCTATCCGCCGGGCGCCATGCTCGGCCAGTCGACGCGGATTCTCTACCCGGGCGAAGAGCAATACACGAGTATCGGCGAGACGGCCTACGGGACTCTGAACCACAGCCAGAGTTTCAGCGGCACCCTGCTGCTCAGCCATGCCGATGGCACTCCGTTCTGGGGCGAGATCACCGGTCGCGCCCTCGATGCGGCCGATCCCCTGGCCGGCAGCATCTGGATTTTTTCCGATATAACCGAGCGCAAGGCGGCCGAAGATCGGGTCAAGTTCCTGGCCTATCACGATGCGCTGACCGGTTTGCCCAACGTCCTGCTGGTCCAGGACCGCCTGCAGCAGGCGATCAGTCTGGCCGATTCCGAGCATGGCAAGCTGGCCCTGATGGTTGTTGACCTCGATCGCTTCAAGACGATCAACGACAGCCTCGGGCATAGCATCGGCGATCAACTTCTGGTCGCCGCCGCCCGGCGTCTCAACGAGTGCGTGCGGGAGAGCGATACCATCTGTCGCCAGGGGGGCGACGAATTTCTCATCCTCCTCCCCAAACTGGCCGATCCCGATGCCAGCGTGGTCTTTCTCGCCAAGCTGATGGTCGCTTTCCTAGCCCCTTTCCGGGTCAATGAGCAGGAATTGACCATGAGTATCTCGGTCGGCGTCGCTGTTTATCCCGACGACGGTCTCGACTTCGATACCCTGCTCAAAAAAGCCGATATGGCGATGTACCGGGCCAAGGATGCCGGACGCAATACCTATCGCTTCTTCAACGAGGAAATGAACGAAGAGGCCCTCGATCAATTGACCATGCATTTCGGTTTGCGGCGCGCCCTCGACAAGGGGCAATTCGTGTTGCATTACCAGCCGCAGATTGAAATCTCGAGCCGCGCCCTGGTCGGTGCCGAGGCGCTGATCCGCTGGAACCATCCGGATCTTGGCCTGGTACCGCCGGGCCGCTTCATTCCGGCGGCGGAGGAGAGCGGCCTGATCGTGCCGATCGGCGATTGGGTCCTCCGCGCAGCCTGCCGCGAGGCTGCCAGATGGCAGCAGGCCGGCCTCTACGGCGTGGTTGTCGCGGTCAATCTGTCGGCCCTGCAGTTCAAGCGCGGTGATATCGAACAATCGGTGCGCCTGGCCCTGGAGGAATCAGGCCTTGATCCGAGTCTGCTCGAACTGGAACTGACCGAATCGATCCTGATTGGCGATACCGAATCGGTGCTGAGCACCGTGATGCGCCTCAAACATATGGGCGTCAAACTGTCGATCGACGACTTTGGAACGGGCTATTCCAGCCTTTCCTATCTGAAACGCTTCAAGGTCGACAAACTCAAGATCGACCAGTCCTTCGTTCGTCATCTGGCAAGCGATGCGGAAGATGCCGTGATCGTCCGCGCCGTCATCCAGATGGCGCGCAGCCTCGGTTTGCGCACCATCGCCGAGGGGGTCGAAGACCAGCAGGTCCTCGATCATCTGCGTCTTTATCACTGTGACGAGGCGCAGGGCTACTTCTTTTCACGCCCCGTGCCGGCCGCCGAATTTATCGCCGCCTACGCCCCGGCGCCGCTAACCGAACGCGGTTGAGGGCGCCGGCCGGCCTATTCCCGCATCGGCAGAAACTCGATCGGCAGCCAGCGGTAGTGCTTGCCTTCGGCACTGACGTGGCCGAGGCCGGGGAAGGGCAGGTGCATGCCGCCGACCAGCAGTTTTTCCCGGGCTGCCCGGGCCAGGAATTTCCGTCGGCTGGCGATCGCCGTTGTGCTGTCGGCGTCGTATTCGATGGCGATCGCCGGGCGGACGAACTGGATGGCGTGGTTGTGCACCAGGTCGCCCCAGATCAGCAGTTTTTCGTTGTCGCTTTCGATCAGGTAGGCGCTATGTCCCGGCGTGTGGCCGGGGGCAGCAATGCTGCGCAGGCCGGGCAGGATTTCCTGGTCGCTCGTGAAAGTCTTCCACTGGCCGGCCGCGAGGTACGGTGCGGCGGCCGCCCGGGCCATCCGGTAAAAGGGCTGGGCGGCCGGCGAGGCCCGGGCCGCGACTGCCTCGCTCAGCCAGAAATCGTTGTCGGCCTTGGGCGACCAGATTTCGGCATGGGGAAAGACGGCCTTGCCTTCGCTGTCGCTCAGACCGTAGAAGTGGTCGCCGTGCAGATGGGTGATGAGCACGCTGTCGACCTGCTCCGGCCGGTAACCGGCGGCGCGCAGATTGTGCACCACATTGCCCAGGGTGGGGCCGAACAGTTTGGCGGCGCCGGCGTCGATCAGCACCAGGCGGTCGCCGGTATTGATCAGGTAGGCATTGACCGAGGTTGGCACGGCCCGGCCCTTGACGAAGATGCGGCCGAGCAGTTGCTGGACTTCCCGGTCGTTGGTGTTTTTGAGCAGCGCGGTTTCGAGATTGTTGGCGCCATCATAAAGGGCGGTAACCTCGAATTTGCCCAGCCACATCCGGTAATAGCCGGCCACCTGGTTCTTCTGCTGCGGCGCGGCGGCGGCCGCCAGAGCGCTCCAGGCCAGCAGGGCGGCGAGCAGCAGCGGGAGAAGACTGCGCGGGAAGAACGGGCTGTTCATGCGGGGGCTCGCGACGAAATGATCTCGGGGTTGCAGTATCCCATGCTTTCGGGCCGGCCAGTGGGGCGCGCCAACGCCATGTTGCGGCGCTGGCGCTTGCTCCGCCGGGGGCAATTGCCTTATGGTTGGCGCTCATTGCAGTCAGCCAAGTTGTGGCTTTTGATGGATACTGTGCGCCGGCGAGCGCCGCAGGCGGGCCCTTTCGTTAATTCAGACTAAGAAATCAGGACGATCATGCTTTCCCTGGAAAACCTCTCCCTCAAAAAATACCTGCGCCTGATCTCGGCCCTGGTCTTCGTTATCCTGGTCATTGTCGGGGCAGTCGGCATCGCCTCGCTGCAGCAGGTTTCCTCTTCCGCTTCGCTGATGGGACAAGGCAAGGACGTGGTGGCCGACATCCTGCCGCCGCCGCTCTATGTGATCGAGGCGCAGTTGCTGGCTTACGATATTGCCGCCGCGCCGGACGAACAGCGGCCGAAGTTGCTGGAAAAGATCGAGCATCTGAAAAAAGACTACGCCGAGCGCAATCAGTTCTGGAGCAATGCCGATCTCGATGCCGGGGTCAAACAGAAATTGCTCGGCGAACAGAAAAAGCAGGGCGAACTGTTCTGGGCCGAAGTCGAGGGCAATTTCCTGCCGGCCGTTGCCGCCCATGACACGCCGCGCATCGAAAGCTCCCTGAAACTGATGCGCCAGTATTACGAAGCCCACCGGGCCGGGGTTGAAGACACGGTCGGGGTGGCCAACCAGTTTGCCGAATCAACCCTGAAGACGCTGACCAATACCAGCTGGAATAACAGCCTGGCGATGTCGGCGGCGATCGTGCTCGGTTGTCTGCTCGTCCTGGCGGCCATGCGCTCCCTGTCGTCCACGCTGCTGCGCCGGATCGGCGGCGAGCCGGCGGAAGCGGTTGCCGTCGCCAACCGGATCGCCGGGGGGGATCTGAGCGGCAGAATTTCCCTGCGGGCGGGCGATGCGTCGAGCATGCTGGCGGCCATGAAACAGATGCAGGATGGCCTCGCCGGGCTGGTCAACGAAATCCGCGATATGGTCTTGGCGGCCGAGCATGGCGATCTCGGCAAGCGCATGTCGCTTGCCGGGAAGAGCGGCTTCGGCAAGGAAATCGGCGAAGCGCTCAATGAGTTGATGGTGGTCACCGATACCAGTCTGCAGGATGTTTCGCGGGTCGCCACGGCCCTGGCGGCGGGCGATCTGTCGCAAAGAGTGGATGCCGATTACCCCGGCGCCTTCGGTCAGACGGCCAGCGCCGTCAACGCCACGGTAGCGGCCTTGACGCTGGTGGTCGAAGAAGTGCGCTCGATCGTCGATGCCGCTGCCCGGGGCGATTTCAGCCAGCAGATCGATGCCGCCAGCAAGCGGGGCTATGCCCGGACCCTGGCCGAACTGCTGAACAGCCTGGGAATGACGGCCAACCAGGCGCTGTCCGATATTGCGCTGGTCGCCAAGACCTTGGCCGCCGGCGATCTGCGCCAGCGCATCGACAAGACTTACCCCGGCCTGTTTGGCGCCACGGCCGAGGGCATCAACAGTACGGTCGATAACCTGCGCGGCGTGATCGGCAACGTGGTCGCCGCGGTCGATGCCATCACCACCGCCGCCCAGGAAATTTCGGCCGGCAACACTGACCTTTCGTCACGCACCGAAGAGCAGGCTTCCAGCCTGGAAGAAACCGCCGCCAGCATCGAACAATTCACCGCCACCGCCCAGCAGAACACCGGCAGCGCCAAGGAAGCCAACGAACTGGCGCTCGCCGCCTCGGCCATGGCGATCAAGGGCGGCGAGGTGGTCAAGGCTTCGGCCGCCACCATGTTCGAAATCCAGGAAAGCTCGAGAAAGGTCGGCGACATCATCAGCGTCATCGAAGGCATCGCCTTCCAGACCAATATCCTGGCCCTCAATGCCGCGGTCGAGGCGGCCCGGGCCGGCGACCAGGGCAAGGGTTTTGCCGTGGTCGCCACGGAAGTCCGGGCTCTGGCCCAGCGCTCGGCGCAGGCCGCCAAGGAAATTTCGGCGCTGATTGCCGATTCCGGCACCAAGATCGAACGCGGCACCGGTCAGGCGCGCGATGCCGGGCGGAGCATGGAACAGATCGTCGATTCGATCAGGAAAGTCAGCACCATCGTCGCCAGCATCAGCAACGCCTCACTGGAGCAAGCGGCCGGCATCGAACAGGTGAACAAGGCAGTGTCGCAGATGGACGAGGTCACCCAGCAAAATGCCGCGCTGGTTGAAGAAGCCGCTGCCGCGGCCGAATCCCTCGAGGATCAGGCGCAGCATCTGCAACAGCAGGTGGCCCGCTTCAAACTCGAAAATTCGGCTTACCGCCGCCACTTTGCCGCCACCCCGAACGCCTTGCCCCGGCACGACGCTTCCCCGGCCCGGGGCAAGATGGGGAATGCCAAACTGGCTGCCCCGGCGGCTGGCGATGCCGAGTGGAACGCTCTCTGAATGACCGCCGCCGGCCCGCCTGGGCCGGCCCGACGGTCAGCCGCCGACGGTGCTGCCGAGCGCTTCGCCCATCCGGATGGGACGGGCCGGGGCCCATTCCGGGTTGAAGTTCAGGCAATTTTTCGGGAACAGCATGACGACGGTCGAGCCGAGCAGGAAACGACCCATTTCGGCACCCTTCTTCAAAACGATATTCTGGGTGTCGTAACGCCATTCGCGGATGACACCGGCGCGCGGTGGGTTGACCGTGCCGTGCCAGATGGTGGCCATGCTGCCGACAATGGTGGCGCCAACCAGGGTCAGCACGAAAGGCCCGGCAGCGCCGGCGAAGACGCAAACCACCCGCTCGTTGCGGGCAAACAGACCGGGGACGCCGCGCGCCGTGGTCGGATTGACCGAAAACAGGGCGCCGGGGATGTAGATCATCCGGATCAACTGGCCATCGCAGGGCATGTGGATGCGGTGGTAGTCGCGCGGGCTGAGATAGAGCGTCGCGAAACTGCCGTTTTCGAAGCGTTTGGCCAGTTCGCGGTCGCCGCCCAGCAGCGCGGTGGTCGAATAGCTGTGGCCCTTGGCCTGGAAAATCTGGTCGCGCTCGATCGGCCCGAACTGGCTGATCGCGCCATCCACCGGGCTGAGGAAGTCGGCCTCGGCGAGCGGCCGGGCGCCGGGCTGCAGCGGCCGGGTGAAGAACTCGTTGAAGCTCTTATAGCTGGCGATCTCCGGGTTGGCCGCTTCGGCCATGTTCACGTTGTAGCGGCCGACGAACCAGCGGATGACGCGGCTGGTCAGGCGGCCGGCTTGGGCGCCAGCAAGTTTGCCGGCGAGGGCGGTCAGGGCCTGTTTGGGAATCAGGTATTGGGGCAGGACGGCAAGACGATCAGACACAGAGTAGGTCGCAGGAGGCTGGGGGGCTGATTATACCGGCACCTCCGGCAGCGACCTATTTCCTTTGGATATTGCGGCGCCGCTTCATCCGGGATCCCGCCATCGACCCGCTACGACACCGAGGCATCGCTTCTGGGCGAATTCGCGCCAAGGACTCTGCATTCATCCGGCCCGCGGCGGCGGACGGTAGTCGCCCAGGCAGTCTTCCAGCCTCCGGCAATGCTGCAGCAGACGATCTTCCTGCCAGCGTCGACCGACCACCTGCAAGCCGACCGGCAGGCCCTCCTCAATGCTTGCTGGCAGGCTGACCACCGGGCTGCCGGTCAGCGAGAACGGGGCGGTCAGGCTGATCGTCGCTTCGATATAGGAAAGCGGCTGGTCGTCGATCAGGAGGCTCGGTGGCGGCCGGAACCTGGGTAGGGGAAAAGCCGGGTAGGCAACCGTCGGCGCCGTCGGGCAGAGCCAGACATCCCACTGGCCGAGGAAATCTTCGAGTGCGCCAATCAGTTGTTCGCGCCTGAGCAGCGCCGCGTTGTATTGGCCGGGTGTGGCATGCATGCCGCCGAGAAAGGCCCGGCCCAGGATCTGCTGGCGGGGCAGAAAAGTGCTGCCGAGGCTGAAAAACAGCCGTTGCCAGCTTGGCAGGCCGCGGCCGATTTCGCTGCCGGCCAGCGTGCCGAATGCCTGCCGGGCATCTTCGATAGCGAATTTTTCCGGGGCGTAGCGTTCGACCCGGTGGCCGGCGGCCTGCAATTTTTCCACGGCGTGCTGCAGACCGCGCCGGGTGCGCTGGCAGAGCGGTGTGCCGGCGAAGTCATCCCACCAGGCGACGCGCAGCGGCCGGCTTTCCTGCGGGGCGGCCTGACCGGCCGGAATGGGCGGCACCTCGAAGTCTTCGCCGTCGGGCCCGGCAAGCAACGGAAAGCCCAGTTGCAGATCGGCCACCCGTCGGCCGAGCAGGCCGAAGGACAGCATGTGGCGTACGGTGCGCGGCTGGCCCGGTAAATGCGGAATGTGGCCGGTACGCGGAATACGGTTCTCGGTCGTCTTCAGCCCGGCGACGCCGCAGTAGGCGGCGGGAATGCGGATCGAGCCGGCAATGTCGCTGCCCGCTTCGAGCAGCGAAAAGCCCATGGCGATGGCCGCGGCGCTGCCGCCGGAGCTGCCGCCCGGCGTGCGTGCGGGATCCCAGGGATTGCGCGTCGGGCCGAACAGCGGGCTCCAGCATTGCGGATCGCCGGCTAGCTCCGATAAATTGCTTTTGCCGAGCAGTACCGCGCCGGCCGCCTTGAGGCGGGCGACGACGGTCGCATCGCGGCTCGGAATGTGATCGGCGAGGGGCGGGAAACTGCTGGTGGTGCGCAGGCCTTGCGTCGCGAAAGCATCCTTGATGCTGATCGGCAGGCCGAGCAGGGGCTGGTCGTCGGGCACGCCGGATTGCCTGATGACAGCATCGGCCGCTTCGGCCGCCTGCCGGGCCCCGGCCAAGTCGAGGGTGACCAGCGCGTTGATCGCCGGATTGTGCCGGGCGATCTGCTGCGTGCAGGCGTCGAGCAGCTCGACGGCGCTCAGGCGACCAGCGGCGATTTCCTCGGCGGCGCGGCTGGCGCTTAGCGTATCGAGGAGATTCATGGTGTGGCGCCGTCGTTGATGATCCCGACCATCCGCCCGGCCATGACGCTCGAGATCAGGTGGTGAAAGGGCAGGACGATGGCCAGGTAAAGCCAGCCGAAAACGTTGTGCGGGCGGACCAGCGTGCTGACCCGCAGTTGCCCGGCGGCGCTGAGCAGCGAGACGCGAAAGTCGAGGTGCCGGTCGTCTTCGCCGAGAATGGCTTCGCCGGGCGCCAGGTGCAGGATGCGGAAAACGCCGAGCTGCTGGCCGACCCGGAACGGGGCTTGCGGCACGGCCTGACGCGGGCCGGCGGTTTTCAGGCCGCAGCGGCCGACGATCCGGTCGCGCGCCAGCATCAGGGTATCGACCCAGCCGGGCGGGGCGGCCAGGAAGGCGGCAAGCAGTTCATCGCTGCCGACAGCCTGGCGCAGCACCGGGCGGCAAATGCTGTCGCGGTAGGGATAATTCTCTTGTTCCGCGGCCAGGGCAGAGGTGGCGGGTAGTTCGGCGGGCATGGGCGATGACTCCGTGGGGGCAGGCGGCCAATTTACCGGCCTGGCCATGCCCGGTCTTGTACCGAAACGACATTGCTCAGCAGGCCGGCGTACCAAACAACCGGGACACCTGCTGCGCACTCAGGCGGTAAGGCCAGAGCGCGGGATCATCTCCGGCCAGTTGCCGGCCGAGCAGGGCCGGGGTGTAACCGGTAAAGCGGCGCAGGTCGCGGCTCAGGTGGGCCTGGTCGAAATAGCCGGCGCTGGCCGCAATGTCGGCCCAGGCGGCGAATTCGCGGCGGCCGAAGACCAGGTCGACGAGCATCCGGCTACAGCGGGCCTGCTGGCGGAAGGCGCGCAGGCTCTGGCCGTAGCTGTGGCGAAAATGTCGTTCGAGCTGGCGCGGGCTGAGTGCGAAGGCATCGGCGATGTCGGTGAGCGGGCGAAACAGCCAGTTTTCGGGGACGACCAGATCGGCGCCCCGTTGCGCCTGGGCTGCCGCCAAGGTGCGCAGGAAGTCGGCGCAATGCGCGACCTGGCTGGTCAGCGCGGCGCTGGCCGCAAGTTTTTCGCTCAATTCGGCCAGGTTTTGCCGTGGCAGCAGTTCGCTGAGCGGGACGAACTCCTCGCTGACGGCCGAGGCCGGCAGGCCGAGAAGGCGCGGCAACTGTCCGGGCAGCACCGCGGCGAGCAGAGTTTGTGTGCCCGGTGTGGCGGCGGCGCAGCGTGTGCCGCTGGTCGCACCGCTCAGTCCGAACCCGGGCAGGCGCCGGCTGTTGCCATCGGGCAGTTGCAGCCGGATTTCGCCCCTCAGGATGAACAGCAGCATCGGTTGCAGCGTCGCCGGCAACAGGTAAGGGCCGCCGGGCAGCGTGGTAACCAGCAGATTGCCAAGCAGGCCGGCAAGCGGCGGCGGGACGGGAAAAAGCGCAGTGGGCATGGCGCCGATTGTAATGTCATCTGGATGGCTTTGTCGTCGGCCGCCCTTCTCTCAGGCTGGCCGACGCCTTTCCCGCGCCCGGCGCAAGTCTCAGTCCTTTGAGTACAGCCCGACCCGGTTGCCTTCGCTATCGATGAACAGCGCGATATGGCCGATGTTTTTGCCGAGGTCGGTTTTTGCCATGACGACCTGGCCACCCGCTGCCGGGATGCGCGCCAGCACGGTATTGAGGTCGGCGCCCCCGTCGAGATAGACGAGCGTGCCGTTGTCGCGCGGTTGCAGTTGCGGCATGGCGACCAGGGCGCCGCTCGGGTAGGGCTCGGCATAGGGGAAGATGGCCATGGCGATGTCGCCGCAGGTTTCGCGGCGCAATTCGATGGCGAGAATGTCCTGGTAGAAGGCGACGGCCCGGTCGAGGTCGGTGGTGGCAATTTCAAACCAGCGCAGCGGATTTTCCATGATGTTTTCCTTGATGAAGTTCAGCGGCGGGATGCCGTTGATGCAGCGCATTCTGGCCGGGGGCTCCTGACAGCATGGTGTCAGGAGGCTTGGCGTAGCCGGCGAAACGGCGTGCTATGCTGAAATTCCCGTATTTCCCGTCATGACATGCGCCCGGCCGACCGACTGTTCCAGATTATCCTTTTGCTGCGCAACGGCCGCGTCGTCACCGCTGCCGCCCTGGCCGAGGCGCTCGAGGTTTCCGAGCGCACCATCTACCGCGACATCGCCGACCTGGTGAAATCCGGCGCGCCGATCGACGGCGAGGCCGGCGTCGGTTATCGCTTGCGCCGCGGTTACCAGGTGCCGCCGCTGATGTTCACCGGCGATGAACTCGAAGCGCTGGTGGTCGGCGCCAAGCTGGTCCAGGCCTGGGGTGACTCGGCGCTGGGCAAGGCGGCGGCGCAGGCCATGGCGCGCATCGAGGCGGTCTTGCCGCGTGCCTTGGAAGAGCGGGTGGGGGCATCGAGCCGGCGTTTCCTGGCGCTCGACTGCCTGCAACCGGCGCCGCTGCGCGAACCGATGGCCTTGCTGCGCGCCGGCATGGAAAGCGGCCGCAAGGTGGCCGTGAGTTACCGGCGGGCCGACGGCGAAGTTTCGCAGCGCACGCTATGGCCGCTCGGCCTGGTGTTCTGGGGCCATTGCTGGACGCTCGGCGCCTGGTGCGAGTTGCGCCAGTCCTTCCGAACCTTCCGCGTCGACCGAATTTTGACGGTCGAACTGATAGCGCAGACTTTCGACGACCGCTACGGCCACCTCTGGCGCGACTATCTGGCGACGGCGCGCGGCGAGGGCGAAGCCTAGTCGCTGTTGCCGGCCGGCTGCTGTGCTGCCGCTGGCTCTGCAGCAAGTGGTTCGGCGCTGACCGGGAAGCGCGGTGCCTGGTTGGGTGTCGGCGCCATCATCGACCAGCGTTCCTTGCGCCACTTCTCGCGTTCGCCGTTGCCGCAGAAGGTCCAGGCGACGAAGCGGCTCTGCTTCTGGCCCTGGGCCATGGCGATGGTGCGCGATTCGACGACCTTGGCCTTTTTCAGCGCGGCTTCGATATGCACCAGGTTGTCGGCCTGCGAAACCAGGCTGGTGAACCACATGACGCGCTTCGGGATATTGGCGCTCTGTTCGATCATGTTCTTGACGAAGGCGCGCTCGCCGCCGTTGCACCAGAGTTCGGTGCCGCCGCCGCCGAAATTGAGGCGCGGCTGCTGCACCGCGCCTTTCTTGGCGCCTGGCTTGTTGAGGTTGTTCCACTTGCGCTGGCTGACCGCATGCACGTCATCCGGCGAATTGTGGAAGGGCGGGTTGCAGATGCTCAGTTCGAAGTTTTCGCCGGAGCGCAGCAGGCCGGTGAAGATGTTTTCCCAGACCGGCTGGTGGCGCAGTTCGACCATACCGGTCAACTGCTCGTTTTTGCCCAAAATCATCTGCGCATTGGCCAGCGCCGTTTCGTCGATATCGACGCCGAGGAAGTGCCAGCCGTATTCGGCGGCGCCGATCAGTGGATAGACGCAGTTGGCGCCAACGCCGATGTCGAGCACACGCACGCCGGCGCCGGTCGGGATTGTCTTCTTGTTACAGGTCGCGAGCAGGTCGGCGGCGTGGTGGATATAGTCGGCGCGGCCGGGAATCGGCGGACACAGGTAGCCGGCCGGGATTTCCCAGCCCTTGATGCCGTAATGCAGGGCGAGCAGGGCGCGGTTGAAAGCCTTGACGGCGCTCGGGTTGGCAAAGTCGATGCTCGGCGTGCCCGCCTTGGTGGTGATCACGAACTTGACCAGGCCCGGCGCGACGGCCGTCAGCGCGGCGAAATCGTAGCCGGCCGCATTCTTGTTGCGCGGGTGTAGTCCGGGTTTCTGGGCGGGTGTGGTCATGCGCGTTCCGATCATTTTGCTGGGGGCGGAGTATCCCACGGAATGATTGTTGCAAGAACGACAAGGGCGGGTTTGCAGCAAGCAATTGTTTTATTGTTGTTTTGTGGGCGGGCCGGCTCGGCACGAAATTCGCTGTTGTTTGGCAATTCGTCCCCAACGGAGTCTTCCCCAATGAAACTGCAAATCGAACGCCCGCATATCGAGGCGATGATCCAGGCTTTTCCTCGTCTCGATTTTGTTCGTGAGCAATTGCGCTTCGGCAACAAAGTCGAACTTTCCTTCAGCCAATTGCACGACGACGAACTCGCCTTTCTCGAAGACTTGTATGCCAAGGGCGGGCCGGAGTTGCGGGCGCGCGGCGCGCAGATCGCCACCTTGCAGAAGGCGATGCGCGAGGGCGGCCGGCGGTTCGAGCCGGAGGAACTGGAAATGGCGGTGCCGGCCATCGCCCGTTACCTGGCCGAAGGTTCGACGCGCGGCTGGGTGTTTTCGGCGACCATCACCGGCAAGCCGCTGGCCTATGTCGTGACGCGGCTCGACTACACGCCGCCGTCGGAGGAGGAAACCGGCAAGATTTTCGTCGAACTGAAAGCCAATGCCCGCGCCCGCATGGCGACGGCGACGGTGCGCATCACCGGGCCGGACATCGCTGGCCGCAATATCGCCGAAATCCTCGCCGCCAAGGGCTTCGTCAAGGAAACGCCGGAACTCCTGCAAAGCTACGACGAGGGCGCCGCCCGCTATTTCGACTGGCGGGCGCAATACGGCGCGCAGTTCGCCGGCACCGGCGTCGGCTATTTCGCCGAGAACCCGACGGCGACGCATCGCGATACCGATTACACGCGCAAGGACATGATCATCCTGTCTTCGACCGGCAGTCCGTCTCGCCTGGTCAACGATGAAAGCATCCTCGGCGAGCGCGTGCTGGCACTCGATGCGACGGGCGACATCATGGCCAAGTTCGTGCGCCGGGTGGCGCGCAATTCGCGCCTTTCCGGCAAGGAGGAGGCGGAGGTCGAGGAAACCCAGGCCAGCCTGCCGAAAGGGATGTTCACCGAGCTGCCGGTGCATTTCTACATCCTGATGTTCCACCTCGAACTGCACCATTACGTCTGGGTGCATGTAGACGACATGGAACCTTATGTCTACCAGCCGGAACTCAAGGACAAACTGGTGCTGCCGCCCGAACAGACTGACCTGATCGACATCCTGACCGCCGAGATGGACGTGCTGATGGACGACATCGTGGCCGGCAAGTCGGGCGGCACGACGGTGCTCTGCGCCGGACCGGCCGGCGTCGGCAAGACGCTGACGGCAGAGGTGTACTCGGAGATCATCAAGCGCCCGCTGTATCGCGTGCATTCCGGGCAGTTGGGGCTGAACGTCGCGGCCATGGAAGTGGCGCTCAAGGAAGTGCTGACCCGTGCCCAGCGCTGGGGGGCGGTCATGCTCATCGACGAGGCCGATGTGTACATCAAGAAGCGCGACGACAACATCACGATGAATGCCGTGGTTGGCGTCTTCCTGCGCGTGCTCGAGTATTTCAACGGCCTGCTCTTCCTGACCACCAACCGGGTGGACGACATCGACGAAGCCATCGTCTCGCGCTGTATTGCGCTGATCAAGTTCCATCCGCCAACGCGCGCCGACCGGCGCAAGATCTGGGGCGTCATGAGCGAACAGTTCGGTTTGCCGGTCGCGCCGGAACTGCTTGAGCGTCTGCCCGACATCTTCCCGGAAGCGACCGGGCGCGACATCAAGGGCCTGGCCAAGCTGGTCGCCAAGTACTGCAACCAGAAACAGGTAGCGCCCGGTGTTGAAGTCTTCCGCCGCTGTTCGATGTTCCGCGGCATGGAAGTGGTGGCCTGATATGATCGTTTCCACCCAATCAAGGAGGTTGCCATGTTTCTCGCCATGAACCGTTTTCGCATCGCCTTGGGCAAGGAAGATGCCTTCGTCGATCACTGGCGCAAGCGCAACAGCTATTTGAGCGAAGTGCCGGGTTTCATCAGTTTCAACCTGCTGCGTGGCGACACCACCGAAGAGCGCACCTTGTTCGCTTCGCACACCATCTGGGAATCCGAGCAGGCGTTCGAGGCATGGACGCAATCCGAAGCTTTCCGCAAGGCGCACATGGCGGCCGGCAATTCACCGCGCGATTTCTACCTCGGGCCGCCGCAGCTGGAATTGTTCGAGGCAGTACTTTAGCCTGCCGGTTTGGCGTGCTTGGCCAGGAAGCGGTCGAGCGCGTTGCCGAAGGCCTGGCGGTCGGCTTGCCCCAAGGCCGCCGGGCCGCCGGTTTCGATACCGGCATTGCGCAGGCCTTCCATGAAATTGCGCATGGTCAGGCGTTCCTGGATGTTGGCCGTGGTGTACAGCTCGCCGCGCGGGTTCAGCGCATGCGCGCCACGTTCAATGACGAAGGCGGCGAGCGGGATGTCGGCGGTGATGACGAGGTCGCCCGGCGTCAGCTGGTCGACGATGTGGCGGTCGGCAACGTCGAAACCGGACGGCACCTGGATGGCGCGGATGAACTTCGACGGCGGCGTGCGCAGCATCTGGTTGGCGACCAGGATGGTGTGGATGTGCAGCCGTTCGGCGGCGCGAAAAATGATTTCCTTGATGACCCCGGGGCAGGCGTCGGCATCGACCCAGATTTGCATTAGTGTTCTTTTCCGTCAGTGCGTGGCCGCAAAAGGTGGGGAATATACCGCCAACCGAGGATGGCGTAACAGGCGAACCAGCAGGCCGCCGAGAGTTGTATCCAGCTCAGGTAAAGCGCCGGGAAGGCCTGCGGCAGGCCGATGCGGATGATCAGCGCGAGAATCATGATGTACAGGGTGGCCCGGTCGAACCCGTCGAACACCACTTTTCGCCCGGTGTGGCCTTTGCTGATGCGGATCAGCATGGCCGGGATGACGCAGCCCATGGCGCCGAAGGTGAAGACATGCACCGAAACGCTGCCGATCCAGACGAAATTGACGACATGACCGAGCGATTCGATGAGTAATTGCGCAACGATAGCCAGGTAGCCGACATACATGATGCCGATGTCGATGCGCCGGAAGGCGAAATGCGGTTTCCAGAAAACGAAGCGGATGCCGAGCAGAACGGCCAGCGCAAAGGCGATGACGGCGGTCAGCGGGCGCGGCAGGATGGCGTCGGCGACAAGCAGCAGGCCGAGCAGCTTGATCGCCATGTCGAGTACCGGATGGCGCAGGATCTGCGTCTGGAACGCCGCCTTCATGAAACCGGTCAGTGTGCGTTCGAGCATGACCAGGAAGGCCATGCGGAACAAGGCCATGGCCATGCTGTAACCGGTCAGGAAATTGTCGCCGTTGAGCATCAGGTACTTGGCGACCAGAAAGAGCGGCAGCATGATCAGGAACAGCACATTGTCGCGATAGCTGTCCTGCGCCCGGTAGCGGATCAGCGTCCATAGCAGCATGGCGATGATGCTGCCGAGAAAGAGGTTGTTGGAGAGCAGAAAGAGCGGCGCCGGCCAGTGGCCGCCGAAACTCATGCCGAGGCGCTCGAACAGCCAGGCGCCGGTCAGCAGTATCAGCGCCAGACCGTGATGGCCGCGGACATTGACCCAGTTCTTGGTCGAGGTCAGCAAAAAGCCGCCAAGCACCGCCCAGCCGAAGCCGAAAAACATTTCATGGGCGTGCCACTGGACCGAGGTGAAACTGCTCTCCGGGGCGGCCAGAGCGCCGCTGAACATCAGTGCCCAGGCGACCGGCAGGCCCATGCCGGTCAGGCAGGCCAGCGTGAAGAAAGGTCGGAAGCCAACGAGCCAGATCGGATGGGACGAGAATTGCATGGTGAACCTTCCCGGGGATGGAGACCTAAAGTGGCAAGTTTAGCGATGACGGGGCGGCATGAATTTGATTTATCCGGGCTCGGGCAAGCAGGAGCCTTCACATTCGCGTAAAATTCTATGCTTAGTCGTGGTCGCGATATCGCGTAAGGGCCCGGCTGCTTTTTGAAGGATAGCAATGAAGCGTGTGGACGATTTCCGCTTGCAGTTGGGCAAGCATGAGCTTGTGCCCATCATGATTGGCGGCATGGGAGTTGATATTTCGACAGCTGATCTGGCCCTGGAGGCCGCCCGGCTGGGTGGGGTCGGCCATATTTCAGATGCGATGATCAAGACCGTAACGGATCGTCGTTACAAGACCAAGTTCGTCAAGGAAAAGCTCGCGCTTTACAAGTACAACGCCGCCAACGAAGACAAGTCGGCGGTCAAGTTCGATCTCGGCAAGATTGCCGAAGCGACCCGCCTGCACGTCGCCGGGACCATGGAGCGGAAGCAAGGCTCCGGCCTGATCTTCGTGAACTGCATGGAAAAGCTGACCATGAATGCGCCGAAAGAGACGCTCAAGGTCCGCATGACCGCCGCGCTCGATGCCGGCATCGACGGCATTACGCTGGCTGCCGGCCTGCATCTCGGCTCCTTTGCCTTGATCGAGGACCACCCGCGTTTCCGCGATGTCAAACTGGGCATCATCGTCTCCTCGGTGCGCGCCCTGCAACTGTTCCTGAAGAAGACCGCACGGACCCATCGGCTGCCCGACTACGTCGTGGTCGAAGGCCCGCTGGCCGGCGGTCACCTTGGCTTCGGCATGGATTGGGCGCAGTACGACCTGGCGACCATCGTCGCCGAGGTCATGCACTTCCTGAAGAACGAACATCTCGAAATTCCGGTCATCCCGGCCGGTGGCATCTTCACCGGTACCGATGCGGCGCAGTTCCTCGAGGCCGGCGCCGCTGCCGTACAGGTGGCGACCCGTTTCACCGTCGCCAAGGAGTGCGGCCTGCCGGAAAAAGTCCAGCAGGAATATTTCCGGGCGACTGAAGACGATATCGAAGTCAATCAGATTTCCCCGACCGGCTACCCGATGCGCATGCTCAAGGGCAGCCCGGCGATCGGCGATGGCATCCGTCCGAATTGCGAAGCTTACGGCTACCTGCTCGACGCCAACGGTAAGTGCGCCTACGTCACCGCCTACAACCGCGAAGTGCTGGCCCATCCGGAGGCACGCAAGATTTCGGTGCAGGACAAGACCTGTCTGTGTACCCATATGCGCAATTTCGATTTGTGGACCTGCGGTCAATTGACTTACCGCCTGAAAGATACGACCCATAAGCTGGCCGACGGCAGCTACCAGATTCTTTCCACTGAACATATCTTCAAGGATTACCAGTTCAGTATCGATCAGAAAGTGGCCCTTCCCGACGCTTTATGAGGCTCCGGCAGTTATCGTCAAAACCAACCCGGCAAGCCAAGGCCGGGTTTTTCTTGCCCCGGTCGAGCCTGCGTCATGCGTCGCCTATTCCGGTGTATTCGAGATAAATGATGATGTTATATAGTGATGCCCTTCGGGGGGAGAACATCATCATGGATAAGAATAAATGCGATCAGACAGCCTGAACAGCTTGGCCCGCCTGATCGGCGGAAAATGGCGCGTCCTGCTCGTGTTGCTCCTGCTGGGCGGCCAGGTCGGGGCCGAAGAAACGTCCAATCTGAGCCTTAACGGTTTCGGCACGCTTGGTGCGGTTCGCACGACCTCCCGGGATGTCGAGTTCGTGCGCGATCTTTCCCAGCCGCGCGGTGCCGTCGATCGTTGGGATGCCAAGGTGGACAGTATCCTTGGTCTGCAGGCCAACTGGCGGCTCAATCCCGAGCTGGAGGCGGTCGTGCAGGCGGTCAGCCGTTACCGCTACGACAAGACTTATACCCCGGAAATTTCCTGGGCCTACCTGAAATACGACCCGACGCCGCAGTTGAGCTTGCGGGCCGGTCGCCTGGGCACCGAGTTTTTCATGATGGCGGATTCGCGCCAGGTGGGGTATTCCTATTTGCCGGTCCGGCCGCCCGGCGACTTTTTCTGGTATTTGCCCTTTTACAGCATCAACGGTGCCGACGCCTCGTTGACGCTGCCGGTCGGCGACAACGTGGTGCGCGGCAAGGTCTATTACGGTATTTCGGAGGGGAAAATTCCGTACGGCCAATGGCAATGGAAACTTGATGGCTCGGCCATGGTCGGTGGCTATCTCGACTACCAGCTCGGCGCCTGGCTGGTGCGGGCGAGCTACGCCAATATCCGCTTCAATCACAACATGCCGATTGTCGATTTGCTGACGGCGCGTTCTTTGCCGACGCCAATAATCAGGCAGGTGGATGACTATCTGGCGGCGGCCAATACGCGCAGTCACTATTATTCGCTGGGAGCGATTTACGATAGCGGCCCCTGGCAATTGCAGCTCATGCTCAACAAAATTACCCAGGGTAGCGAGATTTTTGAAAGTTCATCGGCCGGCTACGTGCTGGCCGGTTACCGGATCGGTCAGGTGACACCTTACGTCGGTTTCTCCTGGATACGTTCCGAAAAGCGGGGGCCGATGAACAACCCGGTACTTGATCCGCTACTTGATGTGATCAAGGCCGAGTCGCATGCCAATCAGAATACGACCATTCTCGGGGCGCGCTGGGATTTTGCCCGCAATCTTGCCCTCAAGGCCCAGTGGGACGGGATTCGTGGCGAGCCGGCCTCGATTTTCCCGTTTCGCGAGGAGCAGGATGCCTGGCGCGGGAAGATGGATGTCTTCAGCATAAGCATGGATTTTGTTTTCTAAAGCCATGAGAAAACACTTTATCCGTTCTCTGCTTCTCGCCTGCTGCCTGCTGTCGCTGTCGGTCGCCGAGGCCACGGCCGAACTCGTTGTCGTGGTCAATGCGCGCAATGGCGTGGCCGTCATGACGCGCAATGAGGTCATCAATATCTTTTTTGGTCGCTATCGCCAGTTTTTCAATGGGGTCGAGGCACAGCCGGTTGATCTGGTCGATGGACATCCGGATCGTGGCCACTTTTATTACGGACTGGTCGGCAAGGATGTTTCCGACGTCAATGCCTATTGGTCGCGCCAGGTCTTTTCCGGGCGGGCGCAGGCGCCGCCGCGCGTCAATACGAGCGAAGAAGTATTGAAGTGGGTCAGTTCGCACCCCGGCGGTATCGGTTTTGTCGAACTGGGCAAGGCGGATGCCCGCGTCCGCGTGGTGTACGAACTGAATCCCTGAGCAAAATCTCCTTCGGCGTTTGAACATTTGCCAGCCCGCTGTGGTCATTAGCCTGTAATGACCCAACGGAGCATTTGCGTGTAAGCTCCGTTTCGACCACTAACTGGTTGCATTCAAATTAAAAAAGGAGACAAACATGCCGCAAAGAATGATATCCAATATCCTGGCTGGCCGTAGCCTGGTCACGGCTTCCCAGGAGATGACGGTGCGGGCTGCTAGCCAGCTAATGGCCGAGAAAAAAGTCGGCGCCCTGCTGGTTGTTGAAAAGGAGCGGATCGCCGGTATCTTTACCGAGCGCGATGCCCTCAACAAGGTGCTGGCCGCCGGTCTTGATCCCGATAAAACCAAGCTCGCCCAGGTCATGGTGCGTGACTTGCAGACCATCCGCGCCGACAAGCCGCTGGCCTATGCCTTGCACCTGATGGCCGAAGGCGGCTTCCGCCATGTGCCGGTGGTGGACGATAACGGAACGCCGCTTGGTATGGTTTCGGCCCGCGACGCGCTCGGTCAGGACATGGTCGATCTCGAACGCGATATGCGCCGACTTCAGGCGCTCGAAACCTCGATCGGTTATTGAGGCTGTTTCCAGTCAAGCAGTGCCAGTGTGGCGGCGAACTCGCCGGACACTGGCACTTTTACTTGCCTGCGGCGCCGGTCGGCCGGGTGCTCGAAATCCAGTTGCGTGCAGGCCAGCAGCATCCGGTGACAGCCGAAGTGTTCGGCAAAGAAGCGGTTGTGGATGCCCTTACCGTGGGTGGCATCGCCGATGATCGGGTGGGCGATGTGTTTCAGGTGGCGGCGCAACTGGTGCTTGCGCCCGCTTTGCGGATCGAGCTCGAGCAGGGCGTAGCGGCTCGTCGGGTAGCGGTCGACGGCAAATGGCAGTTCGCATTCGGCCAGTCGGCGATAGTGGGTCAGGGCTTCTTGCGCCTCGTTGCTGCTGCGTTCGCCGACGAATTCGTGGCGCTCGCGCTGGCGCGTCAGGGGATGGTCGATGCTGCCGGCGGCTGGTGGAATGCCGCGTACGACGGCCAGGTAGCGCTTGCCGACGGTGCCCGCCTCGAACTGCTTGCCGAGTTGGCTGGCGATTTCCTGCGACAGGGCAAAAAGCAGGACGCCGGAAGTGCCGCGATCGAGGCGATGGGCCGGCCATACCCATTGGCCGATCTGGTCGCGCAGGATCTGGATGGCGAAGCGCGTCTCGTGACGGTCGACTTCCGAGCGATGGACGAGTAGGCCGGCGGGTTTGTCCACGACGACGATATGTTCGTCGCGATAGAGAATCGGCAGCTCCTCTATTTGGCTGCTGCCGCTGTCCTGGTCAGCCAAAGAAACGGCTCGTTGCCTCGGCCGGGATTTCCATGCCCGTGACGTGGGCGCGTTCGAGCAACTCCCAGTAATAGCGGTAGGAAGCCCGGTCGTGCAGCTTGCCGGCGTGCTGGATCGGTCCCCAGTCGGTGTCCTGGGCGGCGATCAGGATTTCCGTCGCGGCCTGCACTTCGGAAAAATCCGGGCGCATGGCTTCGATGATGGGCAGGATCTGGTTTGGGTGGATGCTCCACATGCGCAGGTAGCCGAACTCGGTGCGGGCGCGCAAGGCATCATTCCTGATGTATTCGATGTCTTTCAATTCGGTGGTGACGTTGTGTGCCGGCACGATGCCATTGGCCAGCGCGGCGGCGCTGATCTCGCACTTGGCGCGGGTCACCAGCGGGTGTTCGAACTGGCCGGGGCTCTTCATGGCGCAGCCGGGAATGGCACCGTGGTGGCCGGAAACGAAATCCATCAGGCCGAAATCCAGCGACTCGACACCGGGCAGGGCGGCGATCTCCCAGACTTCGCGCAGGGCGCCATGGGTTTCGATCAGCACATGCACGGGAATCCGGCGTTCGACGCCGAATTCGCGCTCGACATCGCGCAAGGCCTCGATCTGGATCTGGACGTCTTCGGCGCTGCATGGTTTGGGCAGGGTAATGAAAGGCAGGCGACTGCCGGCGATGCCGACCAGGATTTCCAGATCCCGCTGCCAGTGGGCGTGCGTGATGTCATGGATGCGCGCGCCGACCCGGTTGAACAGGTTGTCGTCCGACATGATGAGGCCGGCGGCCATCTCGGCATGCTCGCGCTCGGCGCCGGCGTGCGCGCCATCTTCGCAATCGCAGGTAATGTCGAAGATCGGCCCGAGTTCCTTCTGCAACTGCAGCGCCTTCTTCATGAGCTTTTCCGAGCCGGCATAGTGGTCGACGGCGGGCAGGACAGGGAAGGGCTTTTCGCCGGCAAAGAGGACGACCTTGGGATGACGCATGGCTGTTAGCTATTAGGATCGAGATGTTAGGGGTTTGAGTAAAAACAAAAAGGCCGCGGTATTTTACCGCGGCCCTTACTTGCTTTTGCTAGCAGCTAATAACTACCAGCTAACAGCTAGCCTTACAGCATGTCCTTGACGGCTTCGGCTTCGTCGGTCAGTTCTTTGAGCGTGAAGTTGATCTTCTCGCGGCTGTACTCGTCGATTTCCAGACCCTGGATGATCTTGAAGGAGCCATCCTTGCATTCGCACGGGAAGCCGAAGACGATGCCGGCCGGGATGCCGTAGGAGCCGTCGGAAGGCACACCCATGGTGACCCATTCGTCGGAACCGAGGACCCAGTCATGCACGTGGTCGATGGCGGCGTTGGCAGCGGAAGCGGCCGAGGACAGGCCACGGGCTTCGATGATGGCGGCGCCGCGCTTGCCGACGGTCGGCAGGAAGACGTCGTTGTTCCAGGCGTGATCGTTGATCAGGTCCTTGACGCTGTCGCCATTGGAGGTGGTGTAACGGTAGTCGGCGTACATCGTCGGCGAGTGGTTACCCCAGACGACCAGCTTCTTCAGGGAGGAAACGTCACGGCCAGCCTTGCCGGCCAGTTGCGACAGGGCACGGTTGTGGTCCAGGCGCAGCATGCCATGGTAGTTGTTCGGGTTGGTGCGACCGACCTTTTTGGCGGCGGCAGCGGCGATGAAGGCATTGGTGTTGCAGGGGTTGCCGACGACCAGGACCTTGACGTCTTCCTTGGCGTTTTCAGCGATGGCCTTGCCTTGCACCGTGAAGATGGCGCCATTGGCGGTCAGTAGGTCGGCACGTTCCATGCCCTTGGTGCGCGGACGGGCACCAACCAGCAAACAGACGTCGGCATCCTTGAAGGCGACGTTCGGGTCATCGGTGGCAACCATGCCGGCGAGCAGCGGGAAGGCGCAATCTTCCAGTTCCATCATCACGCCCTTGACGGCTTGTTGGGCCTGCGGCAGGTCGAGCAACTGAAGGATGACCGGCTGATCTTTGCCGAGCATTTCGCCGGAGGCGATGCGGAACAGCAGGCTATAACCGATCTGACCGGCGGCACCGGTAATGGCAACGCGCATGGGGGCTTTGGACATATGTCGCTCCTGTTTGAAACAGCGTGATTGAAATTGTTCGAGTCTGCTCGAGTGCCAGCTTTTTCCATTCGAATTTCAAGCGGGCGCGAGAGGAGCAGAATGGTAGGAGTTCATTCGCGGACTGTCAATTGCATCATCTGTCTTATATAAGACAACTTTTCGTGGACGCTGGGCTCGAAATGTGCTGAAATTTGGCCCCATGAATCGAGATGCCCTTCGCTCCGCCAGTCGCTCGCCGTCGCCGACCTTCAGTCCACTCTATCGCCAGATCAAGGATTTCCTGATCCGCAGCCTGGAGGCGGGCGAGTGGGGGCCGGGCGATGCCATCCCCAGCGAGGGGGAGTTGGCGACGCGTTTTAACGTCAGTCAGGGCACGGTGCGTAAGGCGATCGACGAGATGGCCGCGGAAAATTTGCTGGTTCGCCGCCAGGGTAAGGGAACCTTTGTTGCCACCCATAGCGATCCGCGTTCCTTTTACCGTTTTCTCCGCCTGGTGCCGGATGATGGGCTGGTGACGCATGCCGTCAGCGATCCGCGGTCCTGTGTCGTGATGCCGGCGAGCGCCGAGGTGGCAGCCGCTTTGCGCGTGCCGGTGGGGAGTCAGGTGGTGTGCGTCGAGCGTCTGTTGCATTTCAATGGCGAGCCGGTGGTGCTTGATCACATCTACCTGATCGCTGATTCGTTTGTCGGTTTGACGCTGGAGCACCTGCGGGGTGGTGAGCGCTCTTTGTACAGTGTTTTTGAGAGCGATTATGGTGTTCGCATGATTCATGCCGAGGAGCATTTGCGGGCGGTGGCGGCGGATTCTTACAGCGCCGGCCTGCTTGGCGTGCAGCCCGGCGAACCTTTGTTGCTGGTCGAACGGACGGCTTATACCTACGGCAACAAGCCGGTTGAGTGGCGACGAGGTTTGTATTCCACTCGGTCGCATTATTATCGGAACGATCTGGGCTGATGCGTGCCGATGTTGGTTGATTGGCTCTGAAATAGCCGGAGATGGCGCGTTTTAGCCAATTTTGAATGTATAATTATGGCTCTTTTCAAACCACGTAAAAGCGGAAAACCGCACACTTTTCGCGAGGGATGACGTCCATGGCAGAAATGTCCATCAAGAAGCGTCCAAAAAATTTGGACTTGACCACTATTAGGTTGCCGCTACCGGGCAAAGTATCGATTCTTCATCGCGTCAGTGGTGTCGGTCTGTTCTTGTTTCTCCCGGTTTTGCTTTGGCTGTTTTCGGCCAGCCTGACTTCGGCGGATACCTTCGCCACGTTTAAGGCAGTGTTTGCCAGTTTGCCGGCCAAAGTGATTCTGGCAGGTTTGACTTGGGCCTTTGTTCATCACTTCTGCGCAGGTATTCGTTTCCTGCTTCTCGATCTGCATATCGGTATCGAGAAAGAGGCTGCCGGTAAGTCGGCGGCGGCTGTGTTGGCGGTCAGTATTCCGCTGACGTTGTTGATTGTCTGGGGGGTGGTGCTGTGATTAACCGTATCCTTGTCGGTGCCCACTACGGCTTGAAGGACTGGATTGCCCAACGGGCGACGGCCGTCATCATGGCCGTCTATTCGGTTCTGATCGTCGCTGTTCTGCTGGTCCTTCGGCCGGCTGGCTTCGAAGCCTGGCAGGCGGTATTTGCCCTCGGTTTCATCAAGTTTTTTACCTTCCTGTTCTTTGTCAGCCTTTTTTACCACGCCTGGATCGGTGTGCGTGATATCTGGATGGACTACGTCAAGCCGACCGGCCTGCGCCTGAGTTTGCACGTTTTGACCATTGCCGCGCTGGTGGGTTACACCGCGTGGGCTGCTGCGATTCTCTGGAGGCTGTAAGCGTGAGTATTCCTGTTCTCAAGTTTGATGCGGTGATCGTTGGCGCCGGTGGTGCCGGTCTGCGTTCCGCTATTCAATTGTCCGAAGCCGGCCTGAAGACCGCCGTGCTCTCCAAGGTTTTTCCGACCCGCTCGCACACTGTTGCGGCGCAGGGTGGTGTGGCTGCGTCCCTCGGCAACTCCGAGGAAGATCACTGGACGTGGCACATGTACGATACCGTCAAGGGTTCTGACTGGCTCGGCGACCAGGATGCGATCGAATTCATGTGTCGCAAGGCCAACGAAGTGGTGGTCGAGCTCGAACATTACGGCATGCCGTTCGACCGTACCGACGACGGCAAGATCTATCAGCGTCCGTTCGGCGGCCACATGTCGAACTTCGGCGAAAAGCCGGTGCGTCGTTCCTGTGCTGCGGCTGACCGTACCGGTCACGCCATGCTGCACGCCATGTATCAGCGCAACGTCAAGGCCAATACCCAGTTCTTCGTTGAATGGATGGCCCTCGATCTGATCCGTGACGAAGAAGGTCATGTCCTCGGCGTCACCGCCATGGAAATGGAAACCGGCCAGATCGTGATCTTCCACGCTCGTGCCACCATCTTCGCGACCGGCGGTGCCGGCCGTATCTATTACTCTTCGACCAATGCCTTCATCAATACCGGTGACGGCCTGGGCATGGCGGCGCGTGCCGGTATTCCGCTCGAAGACATGGAATTCTGGCAGTTCCACCCGACCGGTGTGGCCGGTGCCGGTGTGCTGATTACCGAAGGCGTGCGGGGCGAAGGCGGCATCCTGCGGAACTCCAGCAAGGAACGCTTCATGGAGCGCTATGCACCGAACGCCAAGGATCTGGCGTCGCGTGACGTGGTTTCCCGCGCCATGACCACCGAAATCAAGGAAGGCCGCGGCTGTGGCGTCAACAAGGACTATGTCCTGCTCGACATCACCCACCTCGACCCCGCCACCATCATGAAGCGCCTGCCCGGCATCCACGAAATCGGCCTGCAGTTCGCCGGCGTCGATTGCCTGAAGGAGCCGCTGCCGGTGGTGCCGACCTGCCACTACATGATGGGCGGTATTCCGACCCATTACTCCGGTCGTGTCGTGATGCCGCAAGGCAGCGATATGAGCGCCGTTGTTCCCGGTTTCTACGCCGGTGGCGAATGCGCCTGTGCCTCGGTGCATGGGGCCAATCGCCTCGGTACCAACTCGCTGCTCGACCTGCTGGTCTTCGGCAAGTCGGCGGGTGATTCCGCCGTCGAAGATCTCAAGGGTGGTCGCGCCCACCGCGAACTGCCGAAGGATGTTGCCGACCGGACCCTGGCCCGCATCAGCGCTCTGGACAATCGCAAGGGTGGTGCCAATGTGCACGAAACCCGCCTGGCCATGCAGCGCACCATGCAGGACCATGCCGGCGTGTTCCGTTTCAGCGACATGCTCAAGGAAGGTGTCAGCAAAATTCTTGAAGTCGAAAAGGCCGCGCGCAACCTGGAAATCAAGGACAAGTCGAAGGCCTGGAACACGGCCCGGACCGAAGCGCTCGAGATGGAAAACCTGATCGAAGTCGCCAAGGCCACGATGATTTCCGCCGAAGCCCGCAAGGAATCCCGCGGCGCCCACGTGCGCGACGATGCGCCGGATACGGCCGAGTTCCCGAACGGCCGTAACGACGCAGTGTGGCTCAAGCATACCCTGTTCTCGCCGGTGGATAATTCGATCAGCTACAAGCCGGTCAACATGCAACCCCTGACCGTCGAGCCGGTAGCGCTCAAGACGCGCTCGTACTAATTGGAGTCCAGAATGAGCAAACGCATGGTTCAATTCAGTATCTATCGCTACGATCCGGATAAGGACGACGCGCCCTACATGCAGGACATCTCGATTGAGCTTGAGCCGACCGATCGCAAGCTGCTCGACGCACTGACCAAGCTCAAGGCCAAGGATGACGCGATTTCCTATCGTCGTTCCTGCCGTGAAGGCGTCTGCGGTTCCGATGCCATGAACATCAACGGCAAGAACGGTCTGGCCTGCCTGACCGATATCGACAGCCTGAAGCAGCCCATCGTGCTGCGTCCGCTGCCCGGTCTGCCGGTCATTCGCGACCTGATCGTCGACATGACCCAGTTCTTCAAGCAGTACCACTCGATCAAGCCCTACCTGATCAACAACGATCCGCCGCCCGAACGCGAACGCCTGCAGTCGCCGGAAGATCGCGAAGAGCTGAACGGTCTGTACGAGTGCATCCTGTGCGCCTGCTGCTCCACGTCCTGCCCGTCGTTCTGGTGGAACCCGGACAAGTTCGTCGGCCCGGCCGGCCTGCTGGCTGCTTACCGCTTCATCGCCGACACCCGCGACCAGGCAACCAACGAGCGCCTCGACAACCTCGAGGACCCGTACCGTCTGTTCCGTTGCCACACCATCATGAACTGCGTTGACGTATGTCCGAAGGGTCTGAATCCGACCAAGGCCATCGGCAAGATCAAGGACATGATGGTCCGTCGCGCCGTCTGATGGATAGAGCAAACTACGAACGCCTGCGCTGGCGCTGTATCCGTCGCGCGCTTCTCGAACTCGACATCACGCTGACGCGTTTTCTCGATGGTGGCGAGTTCGACAAGTTGAACGACGAGCAGCAACAGGCGTTTGTGGAACTTGCCGATATGGAGGATCACGATCTCTGGGACCTGATCAATGGTCGAGCAGAGATCGATGATCCCCGACTGGCGTCGATTGTGACGCTGCTTCGTAAGAGTTGAGTAAGGTTTACATTTTATCTTCGGAATGTTGACCGCTTTTTTGGCAGTGCAGTGACCTCCAACACCTGAACAGGGAAAAAACCATGACAACCGAACGCAAGGCAACTTTGACAATCGATGGACAGGCTCCCGTCGATTTCCCGATCATGTCCCCGACGCACGGCAACGACTGCGTCGATATTCGTACGCTGGGCGCCAAGACCGGCTTGTTTACCTACGACTCCGGTTTTCTGTCGACCGCTAGCTGCAAATCCAAGATCACCTTCATCGACGGTGACAAGGGCGAGTTGCTGTATCGCGGTTATCCGATCGAGCAGTTGGCTGAAAACTGCAACTTCCTCGAAGTGACTTACTTGCTGAAGAACGGCGAGTTGCCGAATGCGCAGCAAAAGACCACGTTCGAATCCACCATCAAGAAGCATACGATGGTGCACGAGCAACTCACCAAGTTCTACTCCGGCTTCCGTCGCGATGCCCACCCGATGGCCGTGATGACCGGTGTGGTTGGTGCCCTGTCGGCCTTCTACCACGACGCCATGGATTTCTCCGACGTCGAACACCGTAACATCAGCTTCAACCGCCTGGTGGCCAAGCTGCCGACCATCGTCGCCATGGCCTACAAGTACAACACCGGCGCACCGTTCATGTACCCGGACAACGATCTGGACTACACCGCCAACTTCATGCGCATGATGTTCGGTAGCCCGTGCGAGAAGTACAAGCCGAACCCGGTTCTGGTTAACGCCCTGGATACCATCTTCACGCTGCACGCCGATCACGAACAGAATGCTTCGACCTCGACCGTGCGTCTGGCCGGTTCGTCGGGCGCCAACCCATTCGCCTGTATCGCTGCCGGTATTGCCTGTCTGTGGGGCCCGGCGCACGGCGGCGCGAACGAAGCCTGTCTGCAGATGCTGGAGCAGATTGGCGATGTTTCCCGCGTTGGCGAATACATCAACCGCGCCAAGGACAAGAACGACTCCTTCAAGCTGATGGGCTTCGGTCACCGCGTCTACAAGAACTTCGACCCGCGTGCCAAGCTGATGCGCAAGGTCTGCTTCGATGTGCTGTCCGAACTGGGCCTGGAAAACGACCGCCTGTTCAAGCTGGCGATGGAACTGGAAAAGATCGCCCTGGAAGATCCGTACTTCGTCGAGAAGAAACTCTACCCGAACGTCGACTTCTACTCCGGTATCGTGCAGAAGGCCATCGGCATCCCGACCGAAATGTTCACCTGTATCTTCGCGCTGGCCCGCACGGTCGGCTGGATGACGCAGTGGGAAGAAATGATCACCGATCCGGAATACAAGATCGGTCGTCCGCGTCAGTTGTACATCGGCGCCGCCAAGCGCGATGTCGTACCGCTGGCTCAACGCGGCTAAAATTGAAATCGGGCGGCCGGGTGGCCGCCCTTTTTTTACCCGCAGGGCCGACAGGTCTTGCTGCCCGCAGCTACAGAGAAAGACAATACCCTCAAGGGGACGCCTATGACTACGATGAATCAACTGTTCGACAGCACAATGTTCTTCGGCGGCAATGCGCCGTTCGTGGAAGAGCTGTACGAAAACTATCTCGATAATCCGACCGCCGTACCGGCAGAGTGGCGTGATTATTTCGACCGCCTGGCCCAGATGCCGGGCTTTGTCGCACGTGATGTGGCGCACGCGCCGGTTATCGCGGCCTTCGCCGAACTGGGCAAGGACGGCGGTTTCCGTCCGGCCCCGGCGGCCAGCGGCGACAACAAGAAGCAATCGGCGGTCGGCCAACTGGTCACTGCCTATCGCTCGATCGGCACTCGCTGGGCCGACCTTGATCCGCTCAAGCGCGTTGCCCGGCCGAAGATTGACGAGCTGGAACTGGGTTTCTACGGCTTCTCCGATGCCGACCTCAACCAGACCTTCAGCGTCGGCTCCCTGAAAGGGCTGCCGGAGCAGGCCAAGCTCGGCGATATTCTCGAGACCCTGAAGCAGACTTACTGCGGTTCAGTCGGTGTCGAGTACATGTACATGACCGAGTACGAAGAGAAGCGTTGGTTGCAGGATCGCCTGGAAACCATCCGCTCGCGCCCGACCTATAACGCCGATCAGAAGAAGCGCATTCTCGAGCGCCTGACCGCCGCCGAAACCCTGGAACGCTACCTGCACACCAAGTACGTCGGCCAGAAGCGTTTCTCGCTCGAAGGTGGCGAGTCGCTGATCGTCGCCATGGATGAAACCATCCGCGCCGGCGGCAATCTTGGCGTCGACGAAATCGTCATCGGCATGGCCCACCGCGGCCGTCTGAACGTGCTGGTCAATACGCTGGGCAAGGCCCCGTCCATGCTGTTCTCCGAATTCGAGGGCAAGAAGAAGAGCGACCTGTCGGCCGGTGACGTCAAGTACCACATGGGCTTCTCGTCCGACGTCTCGACCTCGACCGGGCCGTGCCACCTGACGCTGGCCTTCAATCCGTCGCACCTGGAAATCGTCAATCCGGTGGTCGAAGGCTCGGTTTATGCCCGCCAGGTTCGCCGTGGCGAAGGCAGCAAGTCCAAGGTCCTGCCGGTCATCATTCACGGCGACTCGGCCGTGGCCGGCCAGGGCGTCAACCAGGAAATGCTCAATTTCGCCCAGACCCGCGGCTACGGCACGGGCGGCACGCTGCATATCGTGGTGAACAACCAGATCGGCTTCACCACCAGCGATCCGCGCGACTATCGTTCCGGCCACTACTGCACCGACATCTTCAAGATGGCCGATGCGCCGATCTTCCACGTCAATGGTGACGATCCGGAAGCCGTGGCGCTGGTCACCCAGTTGGCTGTCGAGTTCCGCCAGCAGTACAAGAAAGACGTCGTGATCGACATCATCTGTTTCCGCAAGCTCGGCCACAACGAGCAGGACGAGCCGATGGTCACCCAGCCGCTGATGTACAAGAAGGTTGCCCAGCATCCGGGAACGCGCAAGGTCTACGGCGACAAGCTGATCGCCGAAGGCGTGTTGCCGGCCGATGGTCCGGACACCATGATCAAGGAATACCGCGAGCATCTGGACAAGGGTGAGTTGCTGTACAACCCGGTTCTGGCCGGCTACAAGCATCCGAACATGATCGACTGGACGCCGTTCCTGACCAAGAGCTACATCGAGACCTGCGATACCACGGTACCGATGAAGGAACTGCAGCGCTTGTCGCAACGCCTGACCAACTTCCCGGAAGGTTTCGCGCTCCATTCCCGGGTCAAGAAAATTGCCGAAGATCGCGCCGCCATGGGCGAAGGCAAGCTGCCGGTCGACTGGGGTATGGCCGAGAATCTGGCTTACGCCTCGCTGCTGGTTTCCGGTTACGGTGTGCGCATTTCCGGTGAAGACGTCGGTCGCGGCACCTTCTTCCACCGCCATGCCGCCTTCCACGACCAGAATCGCGAGAACTGGGACGAAGGGACCTATTACCCGCTGAAGAACCTGCAGGAAAAGCAGGCCGGCTTCCAGTGCTACGACTCGGTGTTGTCCGAAGAAGCCGTGCTTGCCTTCGATTACGGCTACGCCACCGCCAACCCGTACGAGCTGGTGGTCTGGGAAGGTCAGTTCGGCGACTTCGCGAACGGCGCCCAGGTGGTGATTGACCAGTTCATCTCTTCCGGTGAAGCCAAGTGGGGCCGGGCCTGCGGTCTGGTCATGCTGCTGCCGCACGGTTACGAAGGTCAGGGTCCGGAGCACTCTTCGGCCCGCCTCGAACGCTACATGCAGGCCTGCGCCGAAATGAACATGGAAGTCTGCGTGCCGTCCAATGCCGCCCAGGTTTTCCACATGCTGCGCCGGCAGGCCGTTCGCATGCAGCGTAAGCCGCTGGTTGTGATGACGCCGAAGTCGCTGCTGCGCCACAAGGATGCCGCTTCGTCCATGGAAGATCTGGCGAACGGCGAATTCCAGCGCGTCATCGGCGAAGTCGACAAGCTCGATGCGAAGAAGGTCAAACGTGTTCTGCTTTGCTCCGGCAAGGTCTATTACGACCTGGTGGCGGCTCGTCGCGAGAAGAAGATCAGCGATATCGCCATCGTCCGTATCGAGCAGTTGTACCCCTTCCCGAAAGAGTCTCTCGAGAAGGAACTGGCCAAGTATCCGAAGGCCACCGAAGTTGTGTGGACCCAGGAAGAGCCGCGTAATCAAGGTGCCTGGTACTGGTTTGCCTCGCGTCATCACCTGGATAGCGGCCTGGCTGCCAAACAGAAATTGCTGCTGGTCGCCCGTCCGGCCTCGCCGTCGCCAGCCGTCGGTTACCTGGCGAAGCACAACGAGCAACAAAAAGCACTGATCGAGTCCGCGCTGGGCAAGATCGAGTACTAATAACTAAAGCAGAGTGGAGTCACCATGAGCATTATTGAAGTCCAAGTTCCCCAGCTTTCCGAGTCCGTTGCCGAAGGCACGCTCGCTTCCTGGAAAAAGAAGATCGGCGACGCGGTTGCCCGCGATGAAATCCTGATCGATATCGAAACCGACAAGGTCGTTCTCGAAGTCCCGTCGCCGGGTGCCGGCGTGCTCGTCGAAATCGTCAAGGCCGACGGCGAAACCGTTGTCTCCGGCGAACTGATTGCCCGCATCGACACCGAAGCCAAGGCCGGCGCTGCCGCCCCGGCGGCCGAAGCACCGAAGGCTGCCGCTCCGGCCGCCGCCCCGGCCCCGGCTGCTGCCGCTGCTCCGGCCGGTACGGCCAGCCCGTCGGCTCGCAAGATTCTTGACGAAAAGGGCATCGCTGCCGCTGACGTCGCCGGTTCTGGTCGCGGTGGTCGTGTCACCAAGGAAGACGCTGTCGCTGCCACGCCGAAGGCCGGCCCGGTGGTCGCTCCGGCTGCCGCCAAGGTTGCCCTGCCAACGCCGCCGGTCGAGGTCGCCCTCGGCGATCGCACCGAACAACGCGTGCCGATGTCCCGCCTGCGCGCCCGCATTGCCGAGCGCCTGCTGCAATCGCAGCAGACCAACGCTATCCTGACCACGTTCAACGAAGTGAACATGGGCCCGATGATGGCGCTGCGCAAGCAGTATGGCGAGAAGTTCGAAAAGGCCCACGGCGTTCGCCTCGGCTTCATGGGTTTCTTCGTCAAGGCCGCTTGTGCCGCCCTGCAGAAGTTCCCGGTGCTGAACGCCTCGGTTGATGGCAACGACATCGTCTACCACGGCTACATCGACATCGGTATCGCCGTCGGTTCGCCGCGCGGCCTGGTCGTGCCGATCATCCGCAATGCCGACCAACTGTCGATCGCCGAAATCGAAAAGAAGATTGCCGAATTCGGTGCCAAGGCCAAGGATGGCAAGCTGACCATCGAAGACCTGACCGGCGGTACCTTCTCGATCTCGAATGGCGGCATCTTCGGTTCGATGATGTCCACCCCGATCATCAATCCGCCGCAATCCGCGATCCTCGGCATTCATGCCACCAAGGACCGCGCCATGGTTGAAAACGGTCAGGTCGTCGTGCGTCCGATGAACTATCTGGCCATGTCCTACGACCACCGCATCATCGACGGCCGCGAAGCCGTCCTCGGTCTGGTGACCATGAAGGAAGCCCTGGAAGATCCGTCGCGCCTGCTGCTCGGGGTGTAATTCAGGATCGAGTTGCCTAGTTGCCTAGGATCGAGTGGAACCCCGGGGTTTCACTTGATCCTCAATCTTTAATCAGGATTGAGTTGCTTGGTTGCCGAGGATTGAGCGGAACCCCCGGGTTTTTACTCGATCCTCGATCCTAATATCTCGATCCTATCCGGAGTTTTACATGTCCAAGCAATTCGACGTACTCGTCATCGGTGGTGGTCCCGGCGGCTATGTGGCTGCCATTCGCGCTGCCCAACTCGGTTTCAACACGGCTTGTGCCGAAGCCAATGCCTATGCCGACCCGAAAGGCGAACCGCGCCTCGGCGGTACCTGCCTGAACGTGGGCTGCATCCCCTCTAAGGCCCTGCTGCGCTCTTCCGAACTCTATGAAGAAGCCAATCATTCCTTCGCCATGCACGGTATTTCCGCCAAGGGCGTGGCGATCGACGTGCCGACCATGGTTGGCCGCAAGAACACCATCGTCACCCAGCTGACCGGTGGCATCAAGGGTCTGTTCAAGAAGAACAAGGTCACCGGCCTCAACGGCTTGGCCAGCTTTGCCGGCAAGGAAGGCGAGCTGTACAAGGTCAAGGTCGGCGCCGAGGAAGTGCTGGCTAAGCACGTCATCATCGCCACCGGTTCCAAGCCGCGTCACCTGGACGGTGTGCCGGTCGACAACAAGATTATCTGCGACAACGTCGGTGCACTCGATTTCGATGCTGCTCCGAAGCGTCTGGGCGTCATCGGCGCCGGCGTCATCGGCCTGGAAATGGGCTCGGTCTGGCGTCGTCTCGGTACCGACGTCACGGTCCTCGAAGCCATGCCCGATTTCATGCCCTTCGCTGACCAGGACATCGCCAAGGAAGCCCTCAAGCTGTTTACCAAGCAGGGACTGAAGATCACCACCGGCGTCAAGATCAGCAAGGTTGCCGTCGGCAAGAAGGGCGTCACGGTCGATTACGAAGACAAGGACGGCGCCAAGAAGCTGGAATGCGACAAGCTGATCGTCTCGGTGGGCCGCATCCCGAACACCGATGGCCTGAACGGCGATGCCGTCGGCCTGAAGATCAACGAGCGCGGCCAGGTCGAGGTCAATGGTCATTGCCAGACCAACCTGCCGAACGTCTGGGCGGTCGGTGATGTCGTGCGCGGCCCGATGCTGGCGCACAAGGCTTCCGAAGAAGGCGTCATGGTCGCCGAACTGATCGCCGGTCAGTCTGGCCATTGCGACTTCAACACCATTCCGGGCGTGGTTTACACCCACCCGGAAATCGCCTGGGTCGGCAAGACCGAGCAGCAGCTCAAGGCCGAAGGCATCGCCTACAAGCCGGGCAAGGTGCCGTTCATGGCCAGCGGCCGGGCGCTTGGCCACGGCGACGCGAGCGGCTTCGTCAAGGTCCTGGCCGATGCCAAGACCGACCGTATCCTCGGCGTGCACATCATTGGCAACAATGCTTCCGAACTGATCGCCGAAGCCGTGGTGACCATGGAGTTCGCCGGCGCTTCCGAAGACCTCGGCCGCATCTGCCACGCTCACCCGACCCTGTCGGAAATCGTGCACGAAGCCGCCCTGGCTTGCGACAAGCGTTCGCTGCACTTCTAAGTAACCGATAGACTGCTGGCCAAAAGGCGGGTTGCGGTAACGCACCCGCCTTTTCATTTCCACTGAACCCAGCGGTATTCTTTGGCAGAATACGTTTTTACCCCAGAGCCCAATCCCCATGCCCCATAAAAAATTGAACGTCGCCGCGCAGGGCATGCTCGACGCCTACAATAACCTGCTCGCCGCCCGTGGCTACACCGCCGATACTGCCCAGATGACGGCAGCCATGGCCCTGCAGGAGCTGTATACCAATCTGCTTTCCTTCAAGGTCAACCGGAGCAGCACCTTCAAGCGCTTGCTCAATCCCCCCAAACCGCCCCAGGGCGTGTATTTCTGGGGCGGCGTCGGCCGCGGCAAGAGCTTCCTGATGGATTGCTTCTACGATTCCGTGCCTTACCGGCGCAAGCGGCGTATCCACTTCCACGCGTTCATGCAGCAGATCCATCGCGATCTCGAGCAGTACAAGGGCGAGGCGGATCCCATGTTGAAACTGGCCGAACATATCGCCCACGAAGTTCGCCTGCTTTGCTTCGACGAGTTTCATGTTTCCGACATTGCCGACGCGATGATCCTCGGTCGCCTGATGGACGGCCTGTTCGCCAATGGGGTGATCGTCGTCATGACCTCGAACTATCCGCCGGAGAAGCTCTATCCGAACGGCCTGCACCGGGAAAGCTTCCTACCGACCATCGCCTTGCTGCAAAAGCATCTCGACGTCTTCGAGGTCGATGCTGGCGTCGATTACCGTCTGCGGGCCCTGGAACAGGTCGAGATCTACCACAGCCCGGCCGATGCCGCGGCCGAGAAGAAAATGCTCGACTACTTCCGCATGGTGGCCGGCGAGGAGGGCAAGAAGGGTGGGCACATCGACGTTCTTGGCCGGCAGGTCGAGACGCTGCGCCGCGGCCATGGCGTCATCTGGTTCGATTTCCGTACCCTGTGCGGCGGTCCGCGTTCGCAGAACGACTATCTGGAAATTGCCCGCGCCTATCACACCGTGCTGCTCTCGCATATTCCGAAGCTGACGCAGCACCAGGCCTCCGAAGCCCGCCGCTTGACCTGGCTGGTCGATGTTTTCTACGATCATCGGGTGAAGTTGATCGCCACCGCCGATTGCCATCCGGAAGAGCTGTACACCGAAGGCACCCAGGCCGGGGAATTTGCGCGTACAGTGAGCCGTCTGACCGAAATGAACTCCAGGGAATATCTCACCCTGCCGCACAATGTGAGTTGATCGCCATGAGCGCCCCGCTGCTTCCCGATGATTTGACCATTGACCTCCGGCAACTGGTTATTACCATCGCTCATACCGTCGATCTGGTCGGGGTGGACGATGTCCTGCACGGCCGGCGGGTCGGTATGCTGGCCCGCGAGATGGCGCGGCGGATGGCGTGGCCGGAGGCCGAGCAAGTGCTGCTTTACGACGCCGGTCTGCTGCATGACTGCGGGGTTTCCTCGACACGCATTCACCATCGCCTGGTGGTTGATCTCGAATGGTCGGGGGCCGATGAGCATTGTCGCTGTGGTCATGACCTGTTGGTCGATTTTCCGCCGCTGGCACATCTGGCGAAAATCATCCGCTATCACCATAGCCGCTGGGCGTGGCTGGAAACGCAAAAGCTGCCCGGCCCTACGGCGCGCCTCGCCAACCTGATCTTTCTCACCGACCGCATCGACGTACTGGCGGCGCCTTTTCACGCCGACCAGACGGTGTTGTCGCATGCCGACGAAATCCGGGCGCGCCTGGCCGCCGAAAGCGGGCGCCTGTTTTCGCCGGCGTTGCTGGTTGCCTTTGAAAAAATGTCGGAAGGCGAAGCCTTCTGGCTGGCGCTACAGCCCGACTGGGTGCAACAGTACCAGCGCGACATGGAGTCCTACGGCCAGTTGCGGACGATCGGCTGGACCGAGTTCAAGCAGTGCGCCGAGATTTTTGCGCGCATCATCGATGCCAAGTCGCCCTACACCGAGCGCCACTCGCGCGGCGTTTCGCGCCTGGCCCGCCATCTCGCCGAACGGCTCGGCCTGCCGGCAGTTACCTGCGAAAAGATCGAAGTGGCTGGCCTGCTGCACGACATCGGCAAACTGCAGATTCCCGATGAGATCATCGAAGGGCCGAATGCCCTGACGCCGCACGAGTTCGATATCATGAAAAGCCATAGTTATGGCACGCTGCAGGTCCTCAAACGCTTGCCGGCGATCGCGGAAATCGCGCAATGGGCCGCGTACCATCACGAGACACCGGACGGTCACGGCTACCCCTTCCATCTCGGCGGAATTGATTTGCCGCTCGAAGCCCGCCTTATCAATGTCGCCGATATCTTCCAGGCGTTGGCCCAGGAGCGGCCCTACCGCAAGCCGATGGCGCCCGCTCAGATCCTGGCCATCCTGCAGGAACGGGCCGCTCTCGGACGAGCCGATCCCGGCATCGTCGCCGCGGTCGCCGCCGATCTCGCCAACTGCCATCGCATTGCCCTGTGCCAGGGCTAACCCGCTGGGAAAGGATTCCCGATGAGCCGTTTCCTCTTGATTGTCCTGCTGTTCTTCCAGGTGCCGGTCTGGGCGCAGCAACTGGAAATCATCGAGCTGAAGAGCAAGACCCTCGAGCAGGTCCTGCCGGCGCTGCTGCCGCTGGTCGAGCCGGGCGGTACGCTGACCGGGATGAATAACCAGCTTTTCCTGAAAACTTCGCCGCGCAATCGGGCCGATATCAAGCGAGCCCTGGCCGCCATCGATACGCCGACCCGGCGGCTGATCATCCGTATTTCGCAGAACCGTCAGGCCGAGGACAGCGCGCGCGGAGCCGAAGCCAGTGGTCAGGTGGTTCTCGGCAGTAGCCGACGTTCCTCGGCCGAGGCGCGGGTCTGGGATAGCAAGAGCGTACGCGGCGAAAGCGCCGCGCAGATGGTGCAGACGGTCGAAGGCGGCCAGGCCTTGATCCAGATCGGACGCTCGCTGCCGCTCCCGATGCGGCAGATGATCATCGGCCCGGGGGGCGCCGTGGTCAATGAAACGGTGGTCTATCGCGATGTCGGGCGCGGCTTCTATGCCGTGCCGCGCCTCAATGGCCAGCGGGTAACGCTGGAGATCAGCCAGCAGGCGGACAGCATGGACAACTACGGACGCGCCGCCATCAATACGCAACGCTTGTCGACCACGGTGGTCGGCCGACTCGGCGAATGGATCGAGTTGGGCGGCGGCGGTCGTCAGGCCACCGGCCAGCAGGGCGGGGCACTTACCTTATCGACCAGCGATGCCCGGGATAACCGTGCTATCTGGCTGATGGTCGAGGAAGTGGAGTAAGCGCCAATAAAAAGGCCGCCTTGCGGCGGCCTTTCCGTGCTGCGTGCTGCCAGAAACTCAGGCGGCGACCTTGACGATTTGCGGCTTGCTTGCCGGAGCGGGGCCCTTGGCGATCAGGCCGAGGGGGGCGCCGAGCGAGAGCACGGTGCGGCCGAAGAAATTGTTGAGGAAGACGGCGCCGGCGGCATAGAAGCCGAGCAGCGAAATTCCCAGTTCCGACCAGGCGGCCAGGGCGCCGAACAGCGGTGCATTGATGCCGAGGATGGACAAGGCCAGCGACGGCAGCAGCACGTTGATCAGCACCAGGATGGCGGCAAATACCTTGTTGGCTTCAAAGGCGGCGATCATGATGAAGATCGAGAAAATGAAGTAACCGATACAGGCAAAGGCCAGTTGCTTCGGATCGGCCTTGTCGCCGATGGCGCCGAGCCAGCCCAGGCTGATCGCCCAGTGCATGGCGACGGCGATCCAGAACAGGCCGTAGGCACCGAGGACGATGGAGCCGAAATAATTGTTTTTCTTGAAATCCACCATCGAGGCCCAGATCTGGGCGGCGGAACCGAGGAACAGGGCCCAGGGAATGATGTAGGCGACGCCGCTGGTCCAGCCCATCTTGGCCGAAGCGGCGACAAAGGTAACCATGGCCAGCCCGAAGACGCCAAGCGCGGTCGGATCGGACATGACGATTTTGGTTTCGTTGATGGGTTGTTGCATTGCGCTTTTCCTTTTGGGTTATGTAATTATTTGCCGTCGTGAGACGCATCTCCGACGTTGTCGGGCGCTATTCTCTGGGGATGGAAAAAGCGAACTTCTGATCCAGATCAATAATTTGTTCTTTAATTAGTGAATTCGTTGCTTCGCTTGCGGCGTTTTATAAATTGTTGAATTGATTGCTTATTGGTGAAATTTAGCGATGACAAAGGCATAAAAAACCCGGCACCGGGCCGGGTTGGTGAATTCGGAGTTTTCTCGCTCAAGCCGCGTTCAGGGCCTGCTCCAGGTCAGCCAGCAGGTCGTCGATGTGCTCAATACCGACCGACAAGCGGATCATGTCTTCCGAGACGCCGGCCTTGACCAGTTCGGCCGGGGAGAGTTGGCGGTGGGTCGTCGAGGCCGGGTGGCAGGCCAGCGACTTGGCGTCGCCGATATTGACCAGGCGGGTGAACAACTGCAGCGCGTCCTGGAACTTGCCGCCCCCTTCCAGACCGCCCTTGACGCCGAAGGTCAGGATGCCGGACGCCTTGCCGCCCATGTATTTCTGGACCAGCGCGTGGTCCTTGTGGTCGGGCAGGCCGGCGTAGTTGACCCAGTTCACCTTCGGGTGCTTTTGCAGGAACTTGGCCACGGCCAGGGTGTTGTCACAGATGCGGTCCATGCGCAGGGCCAGCGTTTCGCAGCCCTGCAGGATCAGGAAGGCGTTGAACGGGCTGATCGCGGCGCCCATGTTGCGCAGCGGCACGACGCGGGCGCGGCCGATGAAGGCGGCGGGGCCGAGGGCTTCGGTGTAGACGACGCCGTGGTAGGAAACGTCCGGCTCGTTGAGGCGCTTGAATTTCTGCTTGTGTTCGGCCCACGGGAACTTGCCGCTATCGACGATGATGCCGCCAATCGAATTGCCATGGCCGCCGATGTACTTGGTCAGCGAATGAACGACGATATCGGCGCCGTGCTCGATCGGTCGGGTCAGGTAGGGCGACGGTACGGTGTTGTCGACGATCAGCGGTACGCCGTGGCGGTGGGCGATCTCGGCCAGCTTTTCGAAGTCGGTAATGTTGCCCAGCGGGTTGCCGACGGATTCGCAATAGATGGCCTTGGTCTTGGCATCGATCAGCTTCTCGAAAGCGTCGGGGTCGCGGTAATCGGCAAAACGGACGTCGATGCCGTATTGCGGGAAGGTGTGGGCGAACAGGTTATAGGTGCCGCCGTACAGGGTGGCGGCCGAAACGATGTTGTCGCCGGCTTCGGCAATGGTCTGGATGGCGTAGGTGATGGCGGCCTGGCCGGAAGCCAGGGCGAGGCCGGCGATGCCGCCTTCCATCGCGGCGATGCGCTTTTCCAGCACATCCTGGGTCGGGTTCATGATGCGCGTGTAGATGTTGCCGGCGACCTTCAGATCGAACAAGTCGGCCCCGTGCTGGGTGCTGTCGAAAGCGTAGGACGTCGTCTGGTAGATCGGCACGGCGACCGCCTTGGTGGTCGGGTCGGGGGAATAGCCGGCATGGACGGCCAGGGTTTCGATTTTCATTGTTCTCACTCCTCGAAGGTTGACGTTAACGTAAGCGCGATGATCTTAGCATTGCCTCGCCGGGCGGCTTAGAAGCAATCCGCATTAGCTTATTGGCTCAAAACTATTGGCGGCGGGCTCGTTGCCGAGCAGAAAACGCCCCGGGTCGAGGGCGTCGACCAGATCGTTTTCGAGCGGCAGGGGCTCGCCCTCCAACTGACTCAGCAACAGATCGGCCATCAGGGCCGACCAGACGATGCCGCGCGCCCCGAATCCCAGCACGCACCACAGGCCGGACTGGCGGGGCAGGGCGTGCAGGCGTGGCGTGCCGGAAAAACCGGGGTCGGGCAGCGGGCCGACGATCGGCAGGCGATCCGGCGACATCGGCCGAAAACCGACGCGGCCGCGCAGGGTAGCCGGGTCGATGGCCTGACCGAAGCCGGGCAGGTTGAATTCGAGCTTGTCCAGATTCTCGATATGGTCGGCCAGGCGCTCGGCCGGATCGGCATCATTGAGCTGGCTGGTGGCGCCGATCAGGCGCAGTCCGTCGACCTCGGGCATGGCATAGCCGCCCTGGCGGCAGACGACGATATCGAGCGGCGGGGTCGCATCGGCCGGCAGGTGGCTGACCTGGCCGCGGGCCGGGCGTTGCGGCAGCCAGGAAAATTGGGCAAAGCGGGTGGCGGTGGCGCCGCTGGCCATGATCAGAACCGGTGCTGCGGCGAGGATTTCGCCGGCTCGGCCGAGGGCCTGCCAGTGGTCGCCGCTTCTGGCGATGCTTTCGACCGGGGTGTTGCAGCGCAGGGTGATGCGCTGCGGAAAGGCGGCCAGCGCAGCGCGGCAGACCGAGGGCGGTTGCACCCAGCCGCCTTGCGGGAACCACCAGCCACCGATAGCGAGCGGTCGACCGGCTAGTTCGCCGGCTTTTTCCCGGTCGACGAATTGCAGCAATTCGGGCGGCAGAGCGAGTTGTTCGACGGCCTTGCGCTGCTGTGCCAGATGTTCGGTATCGCGCCCGAGGTGCAGCACCCCGCAGGGCGACCAGCGGGCGGCGGGGAGGGCGGCCAGCAAGGCGCGGCTGGCCAGGAACCCGGCCCGGGTCAGCCGGGAGATGCGGTTGTCGTCGACGCTGGGCAGCGGACGCAGCATCCCGGCCAGGTTGCTGGAAGCGCCGCTGGCCGGTGTCGCGGCCTGTTCGAGGACGGTGACCTGCCAGCCGGCGGCGGCCAGGGCGTAGGCCGTGGCGCTGCCGGCGATGCCGGCGCCGATGATGATGGCCCGGCGCTCGCTCGGCGCCGGGTGGCGGTTCGGTCGGCGCGAGCGGAAACGGCCGGTCAGCATCTGCCACTTGGCGGCGAAGCCCGGGCGTTTTTTCAGGTCGAACTCGGCCTCGCTCAGCGCCTGACGCACCTGCCCGGCAACACACCAGGTGGCCAATGTCGTGCCTTCGGAGGACAGCCTGGCCAGCGCCTTGCACAGTGGTGGTGACCATAGTTCTGGGTTCTTGGCCGGCGAAAAGCCGTCGAGGAAAAAGGCGTCGACGGCGGCGTTGACGCTGCGCAGTTGCGTCGTTGCATCGCCGAAGAAGAGAGTTAGGATGACGTCGCCGCCGGCGAGATGCAGGCGATGCACGCCGGGCGTCAGCAGCGGCCAGTGTTTCTGCAACTCGCTGGCGAGCTCGGCGAATTCCGGCCAGGCTTGTTGCGCGACGGCGAGATCGGCGGCGGTGAACGGGTGCTTTTCGAAGGAAACGAAATGCAGGCGGCGGCAACGCCGCGCATCGTTTTGCCAGGCTTGCCAGGTGGCCAGGAAATTGAGGCCGAGGCCGAAGCCGGTCTCGAGGATGACGAAGCGATCCTTGCCCTGCCAGCGTTGCGGCAGGTCGTTGCCGGCCAGGAAGACATGCCTTGCCTGCTCGGGGCCGCCATGCGCGGAGTGGTAGACATCGCCGTAGGCGGTGGAGAACGGCGTGCCGTCCGGGGCAAATTCGAGATGGGCAGGCTGCAGCTTGTCCACTAATGGAGCAGCGGTTTGCCGGTGGCGTGGTGCGGCGGGGCGGGCATGTCGTAGTCGAGCGCCAGATCCCAATGGGCTTGTTCGGCGGCGGCGCGCAGCATGGCGCACAAGGCCTGCAATAGTTCCGGGTTGAGATTCAGGCTGAAACTGCGCTCCCGAGCTTCGCGAAAGCTGACGCGGAGCAGGTCGTCGCCGGTCTTTTCGAAAGTCGCCTCGGAGGCGAGCAAAGGTTTGCTGCCCAGCGGATAGCGCGGGTTGTCCTCGCGAAAGGCCGGCTCGAAACTGGCCGCCTCGCCGCCGGCCTCGCCATGAGCGGCGAATGGCGGCGGGGCATCGAGCTGTTCGAGCAGGGCCCGACTCAAATGCGGCCAGATCTCCCGCAAAAAACGCCGGGTCAAAAAAATACGGATTTCTTCATTGCCCTCCGTCGCAATGCGCAAAACCAGCCGGTCCTGGACGCTGTCGTTGGCAACTTGCAGTTGGCGGACGGACATCAGTGTTTCGTCTCGAAGGCACCGAAGCATGAGCGAGCGCCGCCAGAACAAGGCGCGGCGGACCGCCGCATAGCTTTTCTATGCAAGGTTCGCCGCAACGCTGTGCTGGCAAGCGCAGCCATGCTTACTCGGGACGCATGGAGGGGAAGAGGATCACATCACGGATGGCGGCGGCATCCGTCAACAGCATGATCAGCCGATCAATCCCGATGCCACACCCGCCGGTCGGCGGCAGCCCGTATTCCAGCGCGCGGATGAAGTCGGCGTCGTAATACATCGCCTCTTCATCGCCGGCATCCTTGGCCTTCATCTGCTCATGGAAGCGCGCCGCCTGGTCTTCGGCGTCATTCAATTCAGAGAAGCCATTGGCAATCTCTCGCCCAACGATGAACAACTCGAAGCGCTCGGTAATTTCCGGATTGGTATCGGAGGCACGCGCCAGCGGCGAGACTTCGACCGGGTAGTCGATGATGAAGGTCGGTTCCCAGCACTGGGCTTCGGCGCAGGCTTCGAACAGTTGCAGTTGCAGGCTGCCCAGACCGCCCGGCTTGACCTTCTCGCCAAAGGCGTTGATCTTGGCCTTGAGGAATTCGGCATCGGCCAGCTCGGCATCGGTGAAGCCTGGCTGTTCGCGCTGGATGGCCTGATTGATGGTCAGACGATGGAAAGGCTTGGAGAGGTCGAGTTCGCGGCCCTGGTAGATGAACACTTCCTTGCCCAGCGCCTCGCGCGCCGCGTGACGCAGCAGGCCTTCGGTGAAGTCCATCAGCGTGTGGTAATTCGCATACGCCTCGTAGAACTCCATCATGGTGAATTCGGGATTGTGACGCGGGCTCAAACCTTCGTTGCGGAAATTGCGGTTGATTTCGAACACCTTCTCGAAACCGCCAACCACCAGACGCTTGAGGTACAACTCCGGGGCGATGCGCAGGAACTGCTGCATGTCGAGTGCGTTGTGGTGCGTGACGAAGGGCTTGGCCGAGGCGCCGCCGGGGATCGGGTGCATCATCGGCGTTTCGACTTCCATGAAGCCGTGGCCGGTCATGTAATTGCGGATCGACGAGACGATGGCCGAACGGGCGCGGAAGGTAAAGCGCGTTTCCTCGTTCATGATCAGGTCGACGTAGCGCTGGCGATACTTCATTTCCTGGTCGGCCAGGCCGTGGAACTTGTCCGGCAGCGGGCGCAGCGACTTGGTCAGCAGGCGGATTTCGGCCGCCTGGATGGACAGTTCGCCGGTCTTGGTCTTCATCAGCGTACCGACGACACCGACGATATCGCCGAGGTCCCAGCCCTTGAAGGCGGCATAAACATCTTCGCCGACCTTGTCGCGCGCGACGTAGAGCTGGATACGGCCGGAAACGTCCTGGATGGTGGCAAACGAGGCCTTGCCCATGACGCGCTTCAACATCATGCGGCCGGCGACCTTGACCTCGACCGGCATGCCTTCGAGTTCTTCTGCCGATTTCTCGCCGTAGCCTTCATGCAGCTTGGCGGCGGTGTTCTCGCGCTGGAAGTCGTTCGGGAAGGCGGCACCGCTCTTGCGCCACTCGGCCAGTTTGGCGCGACGCTCGGCGATGAGCTGGTTTTCGTCTGGCTGGACCGGGGCTTGCTGTTCGGCGTTGGACATGAAAAATCCTTGGAAAGGGTGTGGCGGCGGGCAAATGCCTGGAACCCTGAATTTTCGCCGATTTAGGGGGGAGGGGACAAGGTTGCTGACAGTTGTTTTGGCAGCTTTTGTTCGGTAAGCGGGGCCTTTTGTCCATTTGCCGCTTTGCCGGCAGCGGCAAATGGCATCCGCTGTTTGGCCGGGGGAAGCGAATCGGCCGGCGGGAAATTGAGATGTCCCTGTCACGAGCCTGCAATTTGGCCATGGCATCGTAGCGCCCGTCTTTGGAATAATCTCAGGAGCTTCTCTCATGTATTTTCGGTCTGCGTTAATCGCCGTTGCCTGCACTTCGTTGCTGGCCGGCTGTTTGGGGAATAGTGGTGGCAACAGTACGGCGGCCGCTCCCAAGAATGTCATCTTTTTCCTCGGCGACGGTATGGGCATCAACACCCTGACCGCAACCCGCATCTATAAGGTCGGCGAGGATGGCGATCTGACCATCGATACGCTGCCGGAAACCGCCTTCGTCAAGACCTATTCGAACAACGCCCAGGTCACCGATAGCGCGCCGTCGATGGCCGCCTACATGACCGGCGTCAAGATGAACAACGAAGTCATTTCGATGACGGCCGATACCGCCGCCTTCGACTCGACCGGCAAGAGCTACCTCAGCGGAACCGACAGTACCTGTCCGGCCAGCGGCAACGGCACGGCGGTTACCACCCTGCTCGAGCTGGCCAAGGCGGCGGGTTGGGGCACCGGTGCCGTGACCACGACGCGGATCACCCACGCGACGCCAGCGGCGACCTATTCCCACATCTGCCATCGTGATGGCGAAAACACCATTGCCGCCCAGGCCGTTCCCGGCGGCGCCGGTTACAACACCGCCCTGGGCGACGGCGTCGACGTCCTGCTCGGCGGCGGCAAACAATTCTTCGTGCCGACCACCGCTGGCGGCAAGCGGACCGACGGGCGCGACCTGACGGCCGAACTGAAAGCCAAGGGCTACACCTACGTCAGCAACAAGACCCAGCTCGACGCCGCCCCGGCAACGACGACCAACAAACTGGTCGGCCTGTTCACCAACAGCCACATGAGCTACGACATCGACCGCGATCCGACCGTCGAGCCCAGCCTGGCGGAAATGACCAGCAAGGCCATCGATATCCTGGCCAAGAACCCGAAGGGCTTTTTCCTGATGGTCGAAGGGGGCCGTATCGACCACGCCCTGCACGAAACCACCGCCCAGAAGGCGCTGCAGGATACCGTCGCGTTCGACGAAGCGATCAAGGCCGCCATCGACAAGATGAAGAGCAAGGATGTCAATCTGGCCAATACCCTGATTGTCGTCACTGCCGACCACGATCACACGCTGGTTCTCAACGGCTACGCCCAGCGGACCGGGGCCACCACGCCGACCAACCCCGGTGTGCTCGGCCTGCTCAAGAACTTCGTGACCGGCGCGGCCAATACCGATGTCGGTGGCAATCCTTTCACCATCATCGGTTTCGGCAATGGCGAAAACCGTCCGGCAACGCGTACGGCGCTGACCGATGCCCAGGTTTCCGACAAGACCTATCACCAGGAAGCGGCTATTCCGATGGCGACGGGTAGCGAAACGCACGGCGGTACTGACGTCTTCCTCGGTGCCATTGGTCTCGGCTCGGAAAAATTCACCGGCGTCATCACCAACACCGAAGTCTTCAACCTGATCCGTCAGTCGGTCGGTCTGTAAGCCGACTCAGGAGCAAAATCATGCAAAACAAATTCAAGATCTGTGCGCTTGTCGCCGCCCTCGCCAGTGCCACCTCCGCCTTGGCGGCCGGCGAAGCCAGCAATGTCATCTTCTTCCTCGGCGACGGGATGGGGCCGACCACCATTACCGCCAGCCGCATCTACAAATACGGCGAAGCCGGCGCCCTGAACATGGAAGCCCTGAAGCGCACGGCGCGCATCAAGACCTATTCCAAGGATGCCCAGACGACCGACAGCGCCCCGTCGATGGCGGCCTACATGACCGGCGTCAAGATGAACAACGAAGTGTTGTCGATGAGTGCCGATACCTCGGCCTACAACGGCACGACGCCGTATGTCAGCGGGGCCAACAGCACCTGCCCGGCAACCGGCAACGGCACGGCGGTCAGCACCCTGCTCGAACTCTCCAAGGCCGCCGGCAAGGCGGTCGGTGCCGTCACCACGACGCGGATCACCCACGCCACGCCGGCCGCCACCTACGCCCATATCTGTCACCGCGACGGCGAAAACGACATCGCCGCCCAGGTCGTGCCGGGCAGCGGCAAGTTCAACAGCGCCCTCGGTAGCGGCGTCGACGTGCTACTCGGCGGCGGCTCGAAGTTCTTCATCCCGACGACCACGACCGGTGGCAAGCGGACCGACGGCCAGGACCTGACGGCCTTGCTCAAAACGGCCGGCTATACCTACGTCAATACCGGCACGGCGTTCAACAGCATCAACCCGGCCACGACCTCCAAGCTGGTCGGCCTGTTCAATCTCGACCACCTCAACTACGAGCTCGACCGGGTCAAGAACAGCGTGGACGAACCCAGTCTGGCGGACATGACGGAAAAGGCCATCAAGATTCTCAGCAAGAACAGCAAGGGCTATTTCCTGATGGTCGAAGGCGGGCGTATCGACCATGCCCTGCACGGCACCAATGCCAAGCGCGCCCTCGAAGACACCATCGCCTTCGACGATGCGATCAAGCGCGCCCTGTCGCTGGCCGACCTGAAAAACACCCTGATCGTCGTCACCGCCGACCACGACCACACGATGACCATCAACGGTTACTCGCACAAGGGCAACCCGATCCTCGGCAAGGTTACCGACATCACGCAGACGACGGTCCAGGGCAAGCGCGTCCTGGCCAAGGCGGCTGACAGCCTGCCCTACACCGCGTTGGTGTTCGGCAACGGCGGCGGGCCGCGCAAGGCGACGCGTGACGATCTGACCAGCGTCGATACGGCGGCCGACGACTACCTGCAGGAAGTCGGCGTAGTGCTGGGCAGCGCCGGTTCGGAAACGCACGGTGGCGGCGACGTCATGTTGATGTCCACGGGGGCCGGCAATGCCACCTTCAAGGGGACGATGGTCAATACCAAGGTGTTCGGTCTGGTGAAAAGCGCGCTCGGTCTCTGAGCGAGACGCCTGAACCATTTTCGGCGGGTGCCCCGGCACCCGCCGCTTTTTATTTTTAACGAAATGAATATGTCAAATAACCCATTGCCCCGTCTGGGCGGGCTGCTCGCCGCCGCATTCTGCAGTCTGGCCGCCGCCGCGCCGGCGCCGGATGTCAATCTGCTGGTCGAGCACGAGATCACCGAAAAAACGTCGGACGGGGTGACCCGCCAGTTGCATTATGCCGAGCGCGTTTATCGGCGCGCCGGCCTGGTCTGGATCGAGCGCGTCCTGCCGCCGGGGGCGCACGATGCCGCCGAACATGCGCACGGCGATCACGAGCACAAGCATCTCGATCTGGCGGCCGCCGCCAAACTGATTACCCTGGATGCCGACAAGTTGGCCCGCATCAAATTGGTCAATACCCATGACAAGGTCGTCATCAACGTGCCGTCGGCGGAATACGGCAATGTCGGCTTTGATGGCAGTTGGGAAAATGCCGTGCATCTCCTTGATCCCAAGCAACTGAAGACGATGCAGCCGATCGCCGGCAAGGCGCAGAACTATCAGCTCAAACGGGCCGATACGACGGTGCGCGTCGCGTGGGATGCCGCGGGCGAGTTCCCGCGCCAGGTCGAGAGCGGCAACGCCAGCGGCACGCGGCACAAACTGATGCGGGTCCGCCAGACGAGTGCGCCGGCGACGACGCCATGGACGACGCTGCAGGGCTACGCCCAGAAGGAATATTCCGACTATCTCGATTGAGCGGCGCCGGGCGCCCATCGGTCAAGGGAAGGCGCTTCGCCTTCCCTTTTTTCATGGGCCGTTTCAGGCGACGCTGAGGTTCGGGCTGCCGGCGTTGACGGTAATCGTCTTGCTGGACGCCGTGGCCGGCTGGGCCGGGGCCGTCGTCGCGCCGCCCAGGGGCTTGACCTTATGCAGGACGCAAGTGAACTGGCTGGCGGTCAGGGTGACCACGGCATAACCCTGGGCATCGGTGTCCAGGTGGTTGATCCAGTTGCCGTTGAAGCTAGCCAGCGTCGTATTGAAGGTGTTGACGACTTCGCCATTGACGGTGCTGTACACCAGGGGTTTGGCGCTGGCGAAGGCGGCGTTGGTGTCGACCATGCTCTTGTAATAGCTGAACAGCGAGTTGCTGGAAATGCCGGCGGTGACGATGTCCACCATCACCGGCACCGGGCTGGCCGCATCGTAGTCGTCCATCACCAGGCCGGCGAAAAAGGCGTGCAGGTCGCCGGTCAGGGCGACGACATTACTGATGGCGTTACTTCTCAAGTAGCTCATCAGCGCCTTGCGTTCGGCGTTGTAGCCGTCCCACTGGTCGGCATCGATGATGATGACGTCGAGCAGCGCCGAAATCGGCAGGGCGGCATCGAGGGCGGGTTTGATGCCGGCGGCGAAAACGGCGGCGCTGATGCCGGCCTGGCTGGCGAGCAGGGCGGCCAGATTGCTGAAGCTGGAGGTGGCAAGGCTGGCCGTCTTGTTGGCCGCCTTCATGTCGAGGACCAGCGCCGCCGTCATCGCACTCTGCAGCGGCAGCAGGCCGCCGTTGGCGCTGACCAGCGAGGCGGCCAGCAGGCCGGCCACCGCCTGGTTGCCGTCGATCAGCATGCGCAGCAGGGAAACTTCGTTGCCCCAAAGCTTCCAGGTGGTATTGGCGGTGCGCATCTGCTCCTGCCACCAACTGCGTTGCGTATCGCCGAGCATCGACACCGGGGTGAGCTGGCCGCCGGCGGCGGCGATTTTCTGGGCTTCGAGGCCGGCCAGGCTGCCCTGGGAAACGAAATAGCGGCTGCCGATCTCGCTGCCGGCGGCGCTTTCCGGGATGATGTGGTCGGCGCGGTAGAGACGTTGGTCGGTCATCACCAGGGTGGCCAGGTTGCCGAAGGTGAAACTGCGATAGATCTTGATGTTGGTAAACGAGCTATCCGTGCTGCTGAAGGTGATGTCGGCCGGCATGTATTCGAACCAGGCCTGGTTGGCAAAGCGGCGGCGGGCGGTCACCGGGGTGGCGTTGTCGCTCAAGGCATAGGTCTGGAAATTCTGCCAGCAGTCGTCGGAAAATTCATGGTCGTCCCAGATGGCAATCACCGGGAAGCGTTGGTGCAGCGCCTGCAGCCGACTGTCGCTGCGGTAGGTCTGGTAGAGATAGCGGTAATCGGCCAGGCTGGCCGCCGCCTTGCTGCCGTCGTCCAGCGTCATGCCGTCGGGCAGGACCAGTTGCGCGTGACGGCTTTCGGCCGCCGAGCTCTGGAAGGTGGCGCCGACGGTTTCATAAATGTAGTCGCCGAGATGGATGATGAAATCGAGATCTTCGTTGAGCAGTTCCTCCATTGCGCCCCAGTGGTTGACGCTCCAGTCCTGGCAGGTGATGAAGGCGAACTTGAGTTGCCCAAGGGCGCTGCCGGCGGCCGCTGCCGTCTTGGTCCGGCCGCTCGGACTGTGGTCGGGACCGGCTATGAAGCGGTAATAATAGGTGGTGGCGGCCTGCAGTCCATCGACCTTGTGGCGCAGCGTGTAGTCCCACTGGCGGTCGGCGCTCAGTTCGGTATCGACCAGCAGGCTGGAGAAATTTTCCTGTTCGGAAAGCTGCAGGCGAAGTTGGGTCGTAGTGGCGCCGTCCTTCGGGACGGCCCGGCACCAGAGCATGATGCTGTCCGGCTTCGGATCGCCGGAAGCGACGCCCTGCGGAAAGGTGGCGCCGGCATTGCCGTCGTCATTGCTGTCGATGCAGCCGGCCAGTCCCAACGTGGCGGTCGAAACGCCGATGAAACTGCCGAGCTTGAGAAATTGTCTGCGATCCATGATTCGATACTCCGTGCCGTTTGGCCATCAAAACGGTCAATTATCAGAATCGACTGTGACGCGTGTTTTGCCGGGGTATGACAGGTTGCCGGCCATTCTTTCAGCCGCTCGATGGCCTGGGCAGGGTAATCCGGTAAGCATTTTCGCCAGCCGGCTGACCGATCAGGTCGAGGTATTTTTTCAGGGGGGCGGCGGCCGGCGCGAGCTGGACCTGGCCGTTGAAATGGAAGGGGTTGAGGGCCACCTCGCCGTCCACCGCGACCGGCTGCGCATCCCCTTTCAGGCGGCCCTGCCCGTGACCGTCGACGGGCAGGGTCCAGGCCAGGCGAAACTCGCCCAGCGGGAAGTTTTCGAGCAAGCTGGTCTGCGCCTGGCGCCAGACGATTTCGCCCTGGCCGCTGGCCGTGCTGAAGTTCCAGGGGATCGTCAGGCGCGTCGCCCCGGCCGTCAGGTCGCCCCCCCAGCCATCCTGCGGCAGGCCGTGGCCGATATGGGCGAACAGGCTGCCGGCCGGCAGCCGGAGATGGTCGATGGCCAGTTGCAGGCCCGACCAGTCGCCTGCCAGGTCGGCGCGGCCGCTGCCCAGCGTCAGGTGCAGGCCGAACCATCGCGCTTGCCAGCGCAAGCGGCCGAGGCCGCGCCAGCCCCGGTCGGGGCGCCCGCTTTGCAGGTAGATGTCGGCTGCGCCGCGCCACCAGTAACCCTCGACCTCGGCAAAGCGGCATTGGGCGGCGCACTGGCCGGCCAGCGTCGCGGTGAGCAGGCCGGCCGGTGCCAGGGCGATGGCGAGAAGGCCGCCGAGCCAGAGCCAACTCCAGCGGCGGCCGCTCACGGCGTGCCGCTCCGCGCCAGTTCGGCTTCCAGGGCGACCCGTCCGGTCGCCGCCGGGAGTGCCTGCAGGCGGATGACGACCAGGTGGTAATCACGCTGCAGGTCGCCGATTTCCTTGATCCAGGCATCGAAGGCGACCTCGCCGCTGAGCTCGAGCTGTTCTTCGCCGCGCCAGGTGATTTTCAGGGCGCTGTCGATTTGCGCCAGGCGCCGACTGATTTCGTCATGCGGCAGCGGCGGCCGGGTCGGCGCTGCGCCGGCCGACAGTGTCTGCCAGGCCAGCAATTGCTGGTGCATGGTTTCGGCCGCGCTGGCCAGCCGGGGCAATTGCTGGCGCAGGTGCTGCCGGGCCTGCTGGAGATTCCACAGCAACTGCCCGGCCAGGGCGATCAGGAGCACTGCGGCCAAGCGTTTGAGGGCGCTTTGTTCGCTCGGCGAACGGGCCTGCCAGGCGCGCCGCAGGGGGGCGACGAGATTTTTCATCGGGCGAGGTCCGGGCTCAGTGAAAAGCTGGCGCTCAGGCTATTGCCTTGCCCCTCGCGCCGGCTGACCGCGAGGCGCAGACCGAGTTGGCGGGCCCGTTCGGTGAGGGCGGCAAGCTCGCCAGCCTCGAGTCTGGCCACGACGTTGAGGCGGCTGCCGTCGTAATCGAGGCGCTCGCTCGCCAGTTCGCCGCCGATTTCGCCGAGTGGGGCGAGCAGGGTCAGCAAGTCGGTGCTGGCCAGTTGTCCGGAATTCTGGCGTAGGCGGTCGAGTTGCCGCTGCATCTGCAGTAGCGGATCGACCAGCGCCCCCTCGGGGAAAGCTTGGCGGTACTCGGCCTCGATCGCCTGGCGGTAAGCCTGGGCCTGCCAGGCCAGGCGGCCCCAGTCGAGGAACACTAGCGTGCCGGCCAGCAGCGCCAGCCCGACTGCCAGGCGCAGCGGCCGACGGAATCGTTCGAGCCAATTGCGGCTGGCCCGGGGCGGCGCCAGCCGGCCGTTGAGCAGTCCGCCGGGCGGTGGCGGGCGCAGGGCGTCGCTCGGCGGGGCGGCCGCCGTTTCGCTCAGGTAGCCGGCGGCGATGGCCGCTTCGAGAAACTGCCGGCCGGCCGCCGTGCTTTCCCGATTGACCACCGCCAGCGGTAGCGCGAAGCCATCGCTGGCCAGTTGCTCCTGCCACAACGCCAGTTCGCCGGTCAGGTCGAGGTTGAGAAAACTGCCGTCGGGATGGGGCAGGGTCAGGTTGCCGTCCTCGGCCCAGGCCAGCCGCCGGCCGTCCCGTTCCGGCAGCAGGAAGCCGAGCGGCCAGGCGCTGCGCGGCTGCAGGCCGAGTTCGCCAAGGGTGGCGGCGAGGGCGCTCAGGCGGGCATGGCTGATGAAGGCCAGGCAGACGTCGCCGTCCGGCCCGGTAACGCTGAAACCGTCGGGCGGCGGGGAAAACTGGCAGTCGGCCGGGTCGTCGAGGAGCAAATCCTCGCAGGCGGCGGCGATCACTTCCGGGCGCTGGCCGGCGGCGCCGCGCGGCAATTTGACGGCCAGCGCATTGACCTGGCTGCCGCAGAGAATCAGGTCGCAGGCCTGGCGCTCAGCGGGCGCGGCTTTCTCCGGGCGGTCTTCGGGGGCGACGACACCCGGCCAGTGGCGCGGCTCGCTCTGCCCATGCTGGAGGATTTCGCCCGTCGCCGAAACGAGGGCCCAACGGCAGGCCCGTTGTTCCTGCGGCCAGCCGGGGGTGATGAAAAGACGAAGTGTCGACATGGTCTTATTGTTCGGACATCCAGAGCAGGGAAGGGCGGCCGCCGGTCGGCCGATGAAGCAGGGCGAGCAGGCGGCTCTGTACGCCGCTCGGCGGATTGGTGCGGGCGCTGGCGCTGGCCAGGAAATAGCTGCTGCTGACGGTGAGCGGGGTGGCGCCCTCGGGCAGATTCCTGGTCGGCAGGCGATTGCGAAAATCGGCGATGTCGCGGAAGTAAGCGGCCTGTCGGCTGAGCACCAGTTGCCGGGCGCTGGCCAGGTCGAGGCCGGGCTGGATGGCGAGCAGGACTTCGGCGGCGGCGGTATTGACATTGACCGGCTGGCGGCCGGGCAAAACCGCGACGTACGGGCTTAAACGGTCGACCAGGGCGGGCGTGTAGCCCTTGATGCGCAGCAGGTTGGAAAGCTGGTCGAGTTCGTGGCCGGCCGTCGGGTAAGGTGGGTCGAGGGCCAGGTAATAGGCGTTTTCGGCCCCCGCCGCCCGTCGGCTGTCGTCGCTGTCGATCCAGTCGGCCAGCGCCTCGGCCAACTGTTCGGCGGTCTCGGGCGGGGTGCCGAGAATGATCAGGAGTTGGCGATAAACGGCCAGCGCCGTTTCGTCGATGACGCCGCTGCGGCTCAGGTTGTTGAGATTCCAGTGGCCCTGCAGATCGAAGATGCGGCCCTGCAATTCGCTGTTTTCGGCGGTGATCGGCGGCAACACGCGACTCCATGGTTCATCCGTCGTGTCCACCGCGCTGTGTCGCGCGTCGTCGGCCAGCACGGCCCGGGCGTAGTCGATGGCGCTGTAGGCCAGGGCGCGGCTGACCGCCTTGTCGCGGCTGAGAGCGACATGCTCGAGCCAGTCGTCCATGTCGACCAGCAGGCTGGCGGCCAGCGCGGCGGCCAGGGCGGTGACCAAGAGGGCGGTGATGATGGCGGCGCCCCGCTGGCTTCTGCCGTTTTCGGCGCGCGGCATTTTCAGGGGGCTCCCGGCAGGTCGAAGCGGCGCTCGATCCAGCCGCCTGCCGCCAGTTCCAGGCGCAAGCGGACGGCGCGCGGCCGGCCGGAGCGGGGCGGCACCAAACTGTTCCACTCCGGCTGCCACTGTTGCTCGGCATCGAGGTAGGCCAGTTCCATCCGCCGCACGTTGTGCAACAAGACGTACTGGCGCGGCGGCTGGGTCGATTCGGGCGAGGTCCACAGCAGCAGTTCCAACTGTCCGGCCGGCTCGCCGGGCAGCGCCCGCCAGCGGTAGGCGAGGCGCTGGCTGTCACCGTTGGCACCGCCCAGGCGGGTAAAAGTCAGCTGGGCGGCATCGGCCGCCTCGTCGAGGGCACGCCGGCCCCACCAGGCCGGGCTGGGCTCGCCATTGCCGCGCCGGCCGGGACGGTCGATGGCTTGCCGGACATCGCGGCCGAAACGGTCGCTGGCCAGCGCGACCTCCTGCCATTGGCGGGCGTTGCGCCCGAGGTGGTCGGCCGTCCGTCGCGTGCTTTCCAGGCCGCGATAGCCGAGCACGCCGAGCAGCGCGACGAGGGTCATGGCGACCAGGACTTCGATCAGTGTGAAAGCGCGTTGGCGGGCGATCATGGGGCGGGGAGGTAGGCCACCAGGTGGCCGAGCGGTCGGCCCGCGGCGGCGCCGTCGGCGGCTTCGACACGGATTTCGACGCGGCGGAAGAGTTCGTTTGGCGCATGGCTGACCTCTTCCTGCCAATGCAGTCGACTGCCGGCCTGGTCGACGTAGCCGTCGCGGCGGCCAAGTTCCGGCCAACGCTGCTGGGCGCGCAGGTCGGCCAGGCAGTTTTCTGCCGTCCAGGCGGCGAGCAGGCGCTGGCGCAGGGCCTCCGACTGGTGGGCGGCAGCGCCGCCGGCCCGGATGCTGGCGGCCAGCCCGACGGCCAGGATGGCCAGGGCGACGAGCACTTCGAGCAGGGTAAAGCCGCGGGCCGGGGACTTAGTCAAGGCGATCCTCGCTGAGCTCGATGCGGCCGTTGGGCAAGCCCTCAATGCGCCAGCGCTGGCCGGCGCCGGCCAGGGCCAGGCGAAAGAGCGGCGCCTGGCCGGGAAAGAAGACGATGCGTTGGCCGGCCGCGAGATCGCCGGCCTGGCCTTCGATTTCCAGGTGCTTGACGGCGAAGCCGGCGGGCAGCGGCAGGCTTTGCCCGAGCTTGTCGTTGCCGCCCGGCGCTAGCGCCAGCCACAACTGCTCGTGCTGCTCAAGCAGGCGGGCCTGGCCGGCCCGGATTTCCCAGGCGATCGGGGTGGCCCGGGCGGCGGCCAGACGGGCGCCCAGATCGGCCTGGCGGCGCCAGGCGACGACGGCCTCCTGGCCGGCCTGGCGGTTCGGGTCGGGCAGGGTCAGATTGACGGTGACGGCGAGCAGGCCGAGGATGACCATGACGACAAGAATCTCGATCAGCGTGAAGCCGGCTGCCCGGTGCCGCATGAGCGGGAGCCTAGAGCGCCCAGTTGCCGATGTCGGCATCGGAGCCTTCCCCGCCGGCGACGCCGTCGGCGCCGAAACTGAATACGTCGATTTCGCCGCGCAGGCCGGGGCTCAGGTATTGATAGGGCTTGCCCCAGGGGTCCTGTGGCAGGCGCTCGACATAGCCGCCGCTCTTCCAGCCTTCCGCTAGCGGCGCCAGCGTCGGCTTGCTGACCAGCGCGGCCAGGCCCTGTTCGGTGCTCGGGTAGCGCCGGTTGTCGAGGCGATAGAGTTTGAGGGCCTGCATCAGGCTGGCGATGTCCTGGCGGGCGGCGACGCCGCGCGCTTCGTCGGGGCGGCTCATGACCTTGGGGACGACGAGGGCGGCGAGGACGCCGAGGATGACGATGACGACCATGATTTCGATCAGGGTGAAGCCGCGATGGCGGCGGCGAATGGCGTGCTCAGACATGGGGAGACCTAATGGACGAGTTGGTTGATTTCGATAATGGGCTGCAGGATGGCCAGGACGATGACCAGCACGACGACACCCATGGCCAGAATGAGCAGCGGTTCGAGCAGGCCCATGAAGATGGCCAGGCGATTGCTCACTTCATCCTGTTGCTGGCGGGCGGCCTTGGCCAGCATGGCGTCGAGTTGGCCGCTGCTTTCGCCGCTGGCGATCATGTGGATGAGAAAGGGCGGAAAAAGATGGCTCCGGCCGAGCGCTTTGCTCAGCGACTGGCCTTCGCCAACGGCCAGGCTGGCGGCGCCGACGGCGTCCTGCAGCGGCAGCAGCCAGAGTACGGCGCGCCCGGCCTCGAGCGCGGTGAGCAAGGGTACGCCGCTGCCGACCAGGATGGCCAGCGTCTGCGCCAGGCGTGCCGCATCGAGGCTGACCAGCAGGCGACCGAGGGCCGGTGCCCGGATCAGCCGGCGGTGCCAGTTGCGGCGTAGCGCCTCGACCCGTAGTGCCCGCCGGGCGGCCCAGAGGCTGATGACGAGAGTGGCAAGGAGCAGCGGCCAGCTCCAGCGCAAAAAGTCGCTGACCGCCAGCAGGCCGCGGGTGAGCAGCGGCAGCGCCTGCTGGCCGTGCTGGAAAACGGCGACCACTTGCGGCACGACATAGGTCATCAGGCCGATGATGACGGCCAGGGCGACGCCGACCACGAGCAGCGGGTAGATCAGCGCCTGGATGACTTTCTGGCGCAGGGCGCCGCTCGTTTCGAGATTGTCGGCCAGGCGGACCATGACGCCGGCCAGTTGGCCGCTCTGCTCGCCGGCCGCGACCAGGGCCCGGTAGAGGGTGTTGAAAATACGCGGGAAGCGGCCCAGGCTGGCGTGCAGCGAGTGGCCGGCCAGCAGTTCGCTGCGGATGGCGGCGAGCAGCAAGGGCAGGCGTCCCGCCGTGGCGCCACCGGCTTCGCCGTATTGTTCGGCGAGCGCGGTCAACGAGCGTTCGACCGGAATGCCGGCCTCGAGCAGGGTTGCCCATTGGCGGGTGAGGACCATCAGGTCGCTGGCCCCGATCGGCCGTCCTCCGGCCTCCCCGTCGACCGAGCTGGAACCGCTGGCGGCGCTGATCTCGAGCGCGAAGAGGTCCTGGGCCCGCAACTGGCTGCGCGCCAAGCGCTGGGTGTCGGCCTCGAGGACGCCGCTGATTTCGCCGCCGGCAAGATTGACGGCGCGGTAGCGAAAGGCCGTCATGTGTCTTCCCGCGTCACGCGGACCAGCTCTTCCAGCGAGGTCTCACCGGCCGCCAGCCAGCGCCGGCCATCTTCGCGCAACAGGCGCAGCCCCTTGTCGCTGGTCGCATCGCTTGGCCGGGCGGCGGCCCGCAGTTCGTTTTCCGGCGCGGCGCGGTGGATCAACTGGCGGACGGTGGCGTCGACTTCGAGCAATTCGTAGACGCCGCCGCGGCCCTGGTAGCCGGTCTGGGCGCAACTCGGGCAGCCCACCGCCCGGTAGTGGCGGGTGATTTCCGGCGGCAAGCCATCTTCCGGCCGGGCCGCTACGGCCTCCTTGCAGTCCGGGCAGAGGCGGCGCAGCAGGCGCTGGGCGAGGACGCCGAGCAGGCTGGACGAGAGCAGGAAGGGTTCGACGCCCATGTCGGCCAGCCGGCTGACGGCGCTCGCCGCGTCGTTGGTGTGCAGCGTGGCCAGCACCAGGTGGCCGGTCAGGCTGGCCTGGACGGCGATCTGGGCGGTTTCGAGATCGCGGATTTCGCCGATCATGACGACGTCCGGATCCTGGCGCAGGATGGCGCGCAAGGCCTTGGCAAAGGTCAGGTCGATGCGCGGATTGACCTGGATCTGGCCGATGCCGCCGAGATCGTATTCGACCGGGTCCTCGACCGTCATGATATTCAGGCGGCGGGCGTCGAGGCGCGACAGCGCGGCGTACAGCGTCGTCGTCTTGCCCGAGCCGGTCGGCCCGGTGACGAGCAGGATGCCGTGCGGCTGGCGGATCAGGCGGTCGATGCGGGCCAGCGTGTCGTCGGCCATGCCCAGGCGGGCCAGGTCGAGTTTGGCCGGGTCCTTGTCGAGCAGCCGGAGGACGACCCGCTCGCCGTGGCTGGCCGGCAGCGTCGAGACCCGGACATCGATCGCCCGGCCGGCAATGCGCACGCCGATGCGGCCGTCCTGCGGCAGGCGTTTTTCGGCGATATCGAGGCTGGCCATGATCTTGATACGCGAGACCATCGCCGCATGCAGCGCCCGGTTCGGGCTGACCACATCGCGCAGGATGCCGTCGAGGCGGAAACGGACGACCGATTGCCGCTCGTAGGGTTCGATGTGGATATCCGAGGCCGACTGGCGCACGGCCTGGGTGAGCAGGGCGTTGATCATGCGGATAATCGGCGCGTCGTGCTGGCTGTCGAGCAGATCGGCGACCGGCGGCAGTTCCTGGACCAGGCGGGCGATGTCGAGATCCTGGCCGATATCGTCGACGACTTCCGCGGCGGTCTGCTCGCCCTGGCCGTAGGTCTCGGCCAGCAGCGCGGCGAAAGTTTCGTCGTCGACCCGTTGCGGCTGCAGCAGGCGGCCGCTGATCCGGCGCACTTCGGCCAGGCTGCCGGGCGTCGTGGCGGGGCGGACGACGACGGCCAGCGCATTCTCGCCGGCGCTGCCGCGGACCAGCACGCCATGGCGCTTGGCGAAGGGATAGGGGAGGCGGAAGGCGGGGCCGTTCATTGCGTGAGCGGGGCCCGGGAAATTTCCGGTGGGGGCGGCGGGGCGGCGCCATTCCGCCAGCCGCTGGCGTTGGCCGGAACATCCTGGCGGGCGCCGAGCAGCATGTCGTAGCGTTCGTCGCTGTAAGCCTGGTAGGCGTTGCCGTCGCGGATGATGTGCGGGCGCAGGAAAACCATCATGTTGGTCTTGCTGGAATTGCGGTTGCGATAACGGAACAGGCTGCCGATATAGGGCAGGTTGCCGAGAACGGGAACCCGCTCGTCGTTGTCGCTCGAACTGTCCTCGATCAGGCCGCCGAGGACGATGACGTTGCCGTCGTCGACCAGCACGTTGGATTCCATCGAGCGCTTCTTGGTGGTCGGGCCGGCGATGTTGCTGGCGGTACTGTCGACGACCGAGGAGGCTTCCTGGAAAATCTGGATGCGGACTCCGCCGCCGGCGGAAATCTGCGGCTTGACCTTGAGGGTGAGGCCGACGTCCTTGCGCTCGTAAGTCTGGAAGGGGGTTGTCGAGGTGGTGCTGGTCGTCGTGTACGAACCGGTGACGAAGGGGACATTCTTGCCGATGACGATTTTCGCTTCCTCGTTGTCCAGGGTCAGGATATTCGGCGTCGACAGGATGTTGGCGTTGACCTCGGTTTCCAGCAGGTGGGCGAGCAGGCCGAGGTTGGTGATGGAGCCGATGCCCGGGATGTTGATAGTGCCGTTGGTGATGCCGAAATTAAAGCCCGTACCGACTCCGCCAATGCTTTGCGAAGCGCTGAGGATGTTGTTGCCGGTGCTGGTGAAATTGGTGCCGCCGAAGACCGAGAGATTCTTGTTGCCCAGACCGCTCAGGTTTTGCCACTGGACGCCGTATTCGGCGGCGCGTTCGGCGCTCAGTTCGACGATCAGGGCTTCGATATAGACCTGGGCGCGCCGCCGGTCGAGCATTTCGATGACATTGCGCAGGTTGTTGAAGACCGCTTCGGGGGCGGTGATGATCAGCGCGTTGCTTGCCGTATCGGCCTGGATCAGGCTGCCCGGCAGCAGGGCAGCCTGATTGTTGCTGCTGGTGAACGTCGGCGTCGTGCTGCTGCCCGGGGAACTGCCCACGGCGGCGAGCGACACCGCTGGACTGAGGCTGCTGCTGGCGCTGGTCGGCACGGCGCTGGCGCTGTCGGAGGAGAGAATGACGCGCAGGGTCTGCGCCACTTTGGCGGCTTCGGCGTGTTTCAGGTAGACGACGCGGATGTTGCCCAGTCCGGAACCGGCCTGGTCCATCTCGCTGATCAGACCGGCGGCCTTGCTGAGCTGCCCCGGATTGTCGGCCCGGACGATGACCCGGTTGCCGCGCGGGTCGGCAATCGCGGTCAGGCTGCCCTGGCCGCCGCCCCCGGTGCCGCCGGCCCCGACGTAGAGGCGATTGAGGCTGGCCGCGACGTCGACCGCCGAGGCGTGGCGCAGGGCGACGATGAGCGGCTCGTCGCCGCGCGGCAGGTCGATCGAGGCGATGATTTTTTCCAGGCGTCGCAGGTTGTCGGCCGAATCGGTGACGACCAGCGTGTTGCTGCCGGTATCGGCGGCAATCGACTGGTTGGCGCTGACCAGCGGCTTGAGGACGCCGATCATCTGGGCCGCCGACTGGTAGCGGATGGTGAATACCTCGGTCATCACCTGGTCGCCGCGGGCCGTCCCCGGCGTGGCGAGCGGGCCGGCCTGCGACTTGGCGTCGGCCTCCGGCAGTATCTTGGTGACGTGACCCGCCTCGATGACGGAAAAGCCCTGCAGGCGCAGGGCGGAAACCAGGATCTGGTAGGTCAGGGCCCGCGAAACCGGCTTGCCGGTGATGATATTGATCGTGCCCTTGACGCGCGGGTCGATCAGGAAATTACGCCCGCTGATCTCGGCAATGGCCTTGACCGCCGACTCGATGTCGGCGCCGACCAGATTGAGGGTCATCTCGTCGTTGTTTGCCGCCGCGCCGAAGCTGGCCGAAAGCGCCAGCAGGATGCCGAGGGCGAGGTTGAACAGGCGGCGCAGGGCGGGCTGTGGCGGGAGGGAAGTGGGGATGGACATCAATCGAAAACCGGTTTGTGGGGCGGGCTGGGCAGTGGCGCGGCGGACGACGCAGCCGGGCCGGGCAATTCCAGGGTGAAGGGCCGGCCGTCGCGACTCAGGGTCGCCTGGCGAGCGCCAAGCCCGGTCAGGCGAAGGCCGGGGGCGATCTCGTCGCCGACATGGGCGATCAGCGGGCGTTTTTCCCCAGTGGCCAAGAGAATGGCGGCGCCCTGCGCCGAGCGGGGCGCCGCCAGGACACCGAGCAACTGGAATTCGAGGGGCGCGGCCTGGCGGCTGGGCGCGGCGCTGGGCAGCCCGAACAGATGGCGCTGGCTGATGCCGGCCGCGCTCAGCAGCGGATCACTGGGCAGCATAGGTGGCGGTGCGTGTTCCTGGGCGCGCAGCGACCAGAGCAGTTCGATATTGAGCCAGAGGCCGCCGCCAATCAGCAGGAACAGGCCGAACCCGGCCAGACCGGGGAGCAGATCTTGGCCCGGCAGCCGGCGCACGAGCTGCCGCCCCGGAAGATAGGTCGACCATGGCAAACGAAACTGCCCCCTGAGAGGCGCCGGAACTCGCGGCGCAAAATGCATGTTGATGAGAAGCCTGCAAAGGGGCGACTGTATAAATGGCAGGTTACGGTTTGATGACGTCCGGTGCTGGAGCGGGCTCCGCCCCGGCCTGCGAGCAAGGGAAAACGCCAATAGAACCGACCCCATCCGGCAATGCAATAATTCGTCCCCATGGAAATCCTCATCGACATCATCCTCAAAGCCGGCCGTTCGGCCGTCGAACTCTCGCTCTTCGTGCTGTTGCCGGTGATGGTCGTCATGCTTTCGCTGATGCGCCTGCTCGAAGCGCGCGGCGTGCTTGACTGGATCGTCGCCCGCCTGGCGCCGCTGCTGAAGCCGGTCGGGCTGACCGGGCTGGGCGTCTTCGCGGCACTGCAGATCAATTTTGTCAGTTTCGCGGCGCCGATGGCGACGCTGACCATGATGGAGCAGCGCGGCGCTTCCGACCGCCATATCGCCGCCACGCTGGCCATGGTCTTCGCCATGTCGCAGGCCAACGCGGCACTGCCGATGATGACCATGGGACTCGATCTCGGCCTGACCCTGGCCTATTCGCTGCTCGGCGGCCTGGCCGCGGCAGCGGCGACCTATTACCTGTTCGGGCGCGCCCTGTCGAGCGTCGAGGGCAGACTGGACGAGCACCTGACGCATCCGCTCGCCGAGAGCGCCAAGGGTGTTCTCGACGTCATCAATCGGGCCGGGGCCGAGGCCTTCAAGCTGGCAGTCGGGGCGATTCCGATGCTGGTGCTGTCGCTGGTCGTCGTCACGGCGCTGCGTACTTCCGGCGCCATCGATGCCCTGACCCGGCTGCTGGCGCCGTGGCTGACGGCCTTGTCGATCGACAGCGCGCTGATCCTGCCGACGCTGACCAAGTACATCGCCGGCGGTACGGCGATGATGGGGGTGATGGACGAGATGCGCCGAGCCGGGCAGGTCAGCGTCGAGCTGCTGAATGCCAGCGCCGGGTTCCTGATTTCACCTTTCGATCTGCCAGGCGTCGCCGTGCTGATCTCCGCCGGACCGCGCATTGCCGCCGTTTGGAAGCCGGCGGCGCTCGGCGCTTGTGTCGGTATTGCCGTGCGCACCGTGGGGCATATACTTGCTGCCTGAAAACAGGGGAGCCCCAATGAAAATAGCAAGAATTGCCCAAACGCTGCTGGCCATCGCCGCCGGCCTGTCGATCGGCATGGCGCGGGCGGCACCGCTCAATGTCCTGGGTTTCGACGACATGTCCTGTGCCGCGTGGAACAAGGCGAAGGGCGATCAGGAGCAGCGCACGGCCTATATCGTCTGGATCCGCGGCTTCCTTAGCGGGCACAACTATGCGTTGCCGAATCAGCAGGTATCGACGATTTCCAGCGGCACCATCGAAGTCAATATCAACAGCTACTGTTCGGCAACCCCGGCCGGCTCCTTCAGCGACGGGGCCATGCGCCTGAGCGACCAGTTTTCCGGGCGCAACCAGCCGGTCAGGAGGTAGCTTGCCGGCCGGGCTCTTCGGCGGCCTGCCGAGCGCGCCCGGTAGCGCTACGATTGCTTATTTGCCGTTCATCCCAAAAACCTTACCGCAGAGTCGCAAAGGAGCAGAGAGGAACGTGAAAACAGCGGCTTGCCAGGCTTTTGCGGCTCACCCAAAAGGTGTGCCGAATCATCCTGGCAAGCCTTTGTTTTTCCTCAGCAACTCTGCGTCTCTGCGGTTCAAGTGCATTTTCTAGGTGCCTTCAGGGGGCGTCGGTTTGGGGCGCGTAGAAAACGGCCAGCCAGATCGTTGTCTGGTCGACCGGCGTCCAGTCCACGCGGTGTCGGCAGTGGGCGGCGATATCGAGAAAATCACCGGCCTTGAGGTGGCGGGCCTCGGCCTCGTCGGCCAGACGCAATTTCGCTTCGCCCTGGAGCAACAGCACCCATTCGCCTTCCGCCTGGTCGTACCAGAAATCCGGCGGACTGCACTGGCCGGTGGACACGATGCGCTCGATACGCAGGCCCGGGCGGGCCAGCAGTGCGGCGAATTGCTCGGCCGCTACGGGGGCGGCCGGCAATTCCGTGAACAGGTTGGCGAGTGGCGTCACACGCCCTGTTTCAGGCTGGCTTCGATGAAGGGATCGAGGTCGCCGTCGAGTACGCCCTGAGTGTTGCCGGTTTCGTGGTTGGTGCGCAGATCCTTGATGCGGCTCTGGTCGAGCACGTAGGAACGGATCTGGTGGCCCCAGCCGATGTCGGACTTGGCGTCTTCGAGCTTCTGCTGTTCGGCCTGCTGCTTGCGCAGTTCGAACTCGTAGATGCGGGCGCGCAGCATCTGCCAGGCTTCGTCGCGGTTGCGGTGCTGCGAACGGTCGTTCTGGCACTGCACGACGATGCCGGTCGG
>Ga0316603_10000083_pt1 | contig 74082 bp, 102 predicted proteins | sample OWC_soil_day10_n_FD_207649 | JGI IMG/M metagenome (GOLD analysis project Ga0316603, IMG submission 207649) | Wetland soil microbial communities from Old Woman Creek delta, Ohio, United States - OWC_soil_day10_noCT | ecosystem: Environmental > Terrestrial > Soil > Wetlands | place: USA: Ohio... | reverse complement strand
TAGGTTAATTTGAGCCAATTGACTGTGGTTTGAAGTTATGTTAAATTTCAACCTTGATATAAAGGAAGGACTTGAAAACAAAGGAACTTGAAAATATATCCAACTTCGTATAATTTATATTATCGGAAATGATAGGGGAGCCTGAGGCGAGTTGCATAAGCAATTGATTGTGTTAAGGTAAACTCAATTTGTTTGTCTGTCAAGTATAAAATTGTTTGGCTCAAATAATTATCTAAACGTATTTTTTGTAATATTTTGCTTGGATCCAAACAAAAGTGCCAAACACAGCTGCAAAAATAACCAACCACAACGGATCCAGAAAGGTTGGCCAACTTAAAAAAACCATACACGTTAAAACCACAGAGCCAGAACGTAGAAACTTTGCTTGATGGTACATTGTTGATGACTCGCGCCCCAAACATGCAGTTCGAATTTTACGCTCCATCCATCCATCGAAAAATGCTACAGCAACAACGAATAGTAGTATGGTCATCGAATATGCTACCAAAATGCCGATTCTGTAGCTGACTATCTGCAAAGCATAATCAAATGATTGCAGTGAGTCTACATTTTTTGCAACCATAGAAATATAAGAGTTATCCAAACTCTTTGAAGCGGAGTTGGATAATGCCTTACGGACTTGTGTAACATCGAAGGCAAGCCAGGATAAAACTTTGTAAATGTAATATGAAAAATATTGCTCCAATCCAACTTTACTCAATTGTAACCCTTTATAACTCTTCAATAATAAATACAAAGTAGTCTTATTACAGAAGTACAGCAACGATGTCATAGCAATCGAGACAAAACTAAAAAATAGAATTGAAATTGTTATAATGGATCGAAACGGCTTTATTAAAAAATAAATTGCCGAACCATCTGACAAACCGTGCTTTTTGTTACTTACGGCCATACGTTTCACCTTCAATAGTAAGCTGTGTGTCTGGCAAATATGTTGAATCTCGCTTATCGTTCATTTCTTTTGCAATTTGATACAGATTGTCTGGCATATTTGGGTCGTCGTCTTGCTTTGGTAAAGGCAATCGAATTTTATATAGTTGACCGCCTTCAATGAGTGCAAAGGCTTGACCTTTCGGCAAGTTTACTAAATCAGACGCTTTGATCATGGGTGTTGTTTCCATGGCGATGCGATCTTCATTTTTTGTTGAAAAGTCAACCCAATCATCTGGATCGGATATGTCTGAAGCCCCAGATAGTTGTGTTGAAAATATGATTGGAACTTCGGGTAACTTATCAATCAAGATTTCCGCTGTCTCAATATTTTGTACCCTAAGCATGATCAGTGTATTCAGGTTGCCACCGATTTGCCCCGCTTTTGCAGATGATCCGATTTTAGCCTCAACATCTGACCAAGTCTGTGTGTATACAGTGACCTGAAATCCAGCACCACCTGCTTTATTGAGCAGTGGAATAAATTCATCACCAATGAGTTCATTAAACTCGTCAGCGTGAACTGAAATCTTAACTTTGGATTCGGGAGAGTTGGATTCCCCATATCCTGTCCCAAATTTGTAGATTTGTCCTGCTACGCTGGTCAAATCACTGAACATTGCATTTCCAACAACTCCAGCCACTTGTGAATCAGATAAAGAGTCAAGTCCAACGTAAACTACTGCTTTAGTCTGAATAATACCCATCCAGTCAAAGATTGTTCTTTTGTCATTGGCATTATCGGGGTCAGGGCTGATAAGTTCAGAAATTGGTCCAGAAGTGAGTTTTTCGAGATGAGGATATAAAGAAGATACCAACTTATCAAAATAGGTTTTATCATTGTTGAGTATTGTAGAAATTGCATCAATCAATGGATCTTGATAGTTTTCTGCTTTTAGAAAGAGCGATAATCGAAGAGCATCTACATCACGTCCAAGTTTCCGAATACGATCTGCTTCCTTGTCTTCTATACCAAATTCATCAAATTTCTCCTGCCAATCTGATTTTCCGTTTTGATTCAACCAACTTGAAAAAAACTGTATGGCCAAGCCATCCATGTTTGCCGAATACATATAAATACGCTCATAAGTCGGTTTAATACCAATTGCTTCCATTGTTTTGGCCAGCACATTCACATATCGCCATGCGAAGTCCTTAAAAGCAGCGGAATTACCCTCACTTGGTAATCCATTTGTCGTTCTTGTTGCGACTTCAGTTATTCGTCCATAATTACCAATTGGGTTGTATCGTGAAGATAATTCAGGGTGCCCCAAATGAAACATGTAAAAAGGTCTACCAGCACGCTTCGATTCAGCATACATCCTCTTTAGCAAATCGCCATCACCCTTGGGATCAAAGACAATAACCACATCCCCTCGTTGGATGTCTTGAATCACAAATGTTTCTAAACCACGAGTTTTGCCGACACGGGTTGTGCCCAAAACAAGAGTGTGACCCACACGCTCGCCTAAATCCATGTAAATATCCTCCTCGTTTGGTTCTATACCATGAAGTGCTGTGTCACCACCGACAGGGGGTAACGGTTTAACAGGATTGAAAAACGATTGAGAGGAAGTAAAGGCGGTCAAAAAGTTATTGTGATGAATCTCGTAGGTTCGGAAAAACTGATTAAGCCTACTCGGGCGGCAAAGATGAATATTTTCAGGTTGTCTCGCGAGTTCTAATCGTTGTGTATGAATTCGATCCCACCGAAAGCCCTTACCTATAAACAAAGCTTTCTTTGATACAGGAATTTCAGTCGCAGATAGCTCGTAAAAGGATAATCGACGCAAGTTTCGGTGGTAGTTTAGGATTTCTAATCCAGACTTTGTTCGCCAAACCCCCAGTGCTAACATTACTGTTGCTGTGGGAAGCGTGAGGGTGGGAGATAAGGGCATCAAATACGCGATAGAAATAGATGAGGCTATGCTTGCAAGCCCTGAGTAAAGCTCATACGGTTTTCTGTATACGTTATCGAGCACATAGTTGTTTGCCATTGAATTTTTCCCCTCAAAACTTTGGTATATGACCGTCCCGCTGCAGCTCAATTCTGTTATTGATTGGCGGCAGATTTGAAAATAGTGTCCGAGCTTTTTTAGACGAAATCCAGTAAACACGAATCATACGAACTGCTTTACTACCTCCAATTGGGATGACTTTTGCATAAAATTGACCAGAAACTTTTGAACGCTCATGTAGCTTTAATGATTCAAATGCCTGTTGCGCCAATTTAGAAGGGCTGCCTTTTTCGTCCGTTGGGGTTTCATCGCCTGTAAACAGATGAAAAATTTTAGGCGTTAAGAGCAAAACCCCATCATCAATAATATGCACTGCTGCATCTGGTCTATTAACCAGAAGTGATTCATTTAAAATCGAACGTTGAATCCATAATAAAAAATTGATACACAATTGTCTTTTCGCATCAATTTCTACATCGGGATTAACACCGTCAAGTATTTGATTCATGTCGCGGCGCAACCTTAATGATTCAGCATCAATTTCTGTGCTTATATCAACAGGTCTTAGTTGATTTAAACCTAATTCAGATTGGCTAGATTGATTTTCAATAGGATTTGGCTTTGTTAAATAGTCTGACTTTGATTTTGGTGCGTTGTTGGATGCTGTCGTATTTTTTGCTGACACTTTCCCAGGTGTCTTTTGCATGCTGACATCAGGAACTTGGGTTAACAACTCAGTGACGCTGAGGTTTAGACCTGGAGATTTGTGCAAGCGCTCAAACGATGATTGTCCAATTGTTGTTAATTGTGCAGGTTCTGTTTCAACGCTTGGAATCGAAATTTCGCTAATTTGAGATTGGTGTGTTGGCTCAGAAGTCTCTTCTATGAGAATATTTGTTGGCTCAATGTGTTGAGTTTGTGCAACATCTGTTTGTGCATGTTCTGTTACCTTGTCATCGCTTTGATTCTTTATGCGAGACATCACAATTTCAACCATTGATTCATCATCAATTTCAGAGTCATCGTTATCCGCATTAACCGACGATGTTTCACGATTTAATACTTCAGTAGAAGTTGAAGTTGAATCAGGTTTGATTTGAGGTTGAGCCAACTGAGTTTGCGTTGGTGGTGTTTCATTCAGTTCTGTTTTTTGGTTTTCAACTTTAGAGGTAGCAATATTTGTTGCATCAACGCTTTGATCTTCAGACTTAGTATTTTGCGATTTTTGATTGAATTCAACTGCTTCAATCTTGCCAAGATATTCGTTGGGCCAAAACATATCCCCCGTGAATAAAACGTTTGCATCAAAACATATTCCATTGAATGTATGCGAACCTGATTTCATACTAACATTTACAGTCCAATTGTATTTGTTATCATCCCATGGGTTCGGTAAACACGCACCACACTCGAAAAGTGCTCCAAATATTCGTTCGTTGTCTTGAGGTATGCTAAAGTTGCCTTTTCCGTTAATGTGCGCACGTAATTTATCAGCAAAAACTTTGCCCATGAAAAACACTTTATCCCCAAATCGAAATAATTCACCTCCACTATCTTTACCCACTGTATAAGCTTGGTTTACAAGCATTTCTCGTAGATTGTCCATTAATAGTTCGCGGATCGGTTGCCGTTTGGCCGATGCAAATCTGACTCTAGAACCATGTTTTAGGTTGTTTTCTGTACTTTCACTGTCAGCAGTTTTTAGTATTTTTGCGAAGGGTTCAACCGCAGTCCCCGTTAAAAACTCCCGCAGAGATACGATCAGACGTTGGTCGGTTGTTGCAAGCCAAGCCCTCGCTTTCGATGGAACAATAAGATTGAACAATGACCAACCCAAACGAGCATGAATATTGTATTCTGGATTTTCATCTAAAAAACTGACTGAGTACCAATGGTATTGAGAAACGTTCAACATATCACCAGCATCAGGGTGCCAACGAATACCGTCACGTGACTGCGGAGACTCATACAGAATGATTTCCATGTTTGTTAGAGTCTTACCAATGTCGTGCAGAATGGCTGCCACTAGTACGCCATACTTCCAAACAGGTGTAAATTTCTTTCTATCTTCGGTGGATGTGTTGAGCGGCAATTCCATTGCAGACGCAACACGCAGGGCAATAGAAGCCACCTCTAAAGTATGGTCTAATAAACCACCTGGATGTGCATGGTGATGTGTTTCAGAAGCAGGCAAAAGTTGCACGAATTGCGCATATCCACGCAACAAAGGCTTAATATCTTGCTCAGACCCGTCACTTGTAAAAGCCATACGTTCTTCAATTTGATGAATTAATGCCTGTCGGTGAGGTTCGCTCAATAAAGTGTCGCCATCAAGTATTTTGATTTTGTTACCAAGTACCGTGTCATGAGCGGTTGTTTCTGGCGGTGCAGCGTTTTTGTTATTTTGTCGTGATGACCAGAAAAGATAGAGTCCACTTGCCACAAGACCTGTTCCAACTATCCAAAATGAGTGATCCAATATGTTTCGCATGGCTAAAGACTATAGTTGACTTAAAAGCCATTGTTTAACAACTTGTGAATTTTCATGGGTGGTATCTAATATAAGTTGATCAACGTCATCACCCAAATGCCTAGCCTTAAATTTCAAATAAGGCTCCATAATTGAGGACCAATTCTCCTTGTGGTCATAACAAATACAGTGCCAATACAGACCTTCAAACTCATTTGAAAGAAGCTCAGAAAACTCAACGTCAGAAATACTTGCATCACATTCTTCTATTAAAGAAATAAGTTGCTCCAATAATCGATTCTCGTCTGCGGGAGTGTTGTTGTAATCAAGAACATAATAATTAAATTGCTGTAACCAGTTTTCGAGAAGTCCAAACCAAGCAAATGATAAAGAAGGGTGTTTCAAAAGTCCTTTTTGCAAGGCTTTATGAAGATTATTGCTTAATTTTTGTGTGTTCAATTTTTTTGCTCCATGGAGATTGTAGTTTCCGCAAGAGGTAGCGTAATTGTAATTATTTTTAAATTCAATGAATTGCGAGTAAAAACTATTTACCTGCAAAAACTGGACATAAATTCAATTTTGTGGTAAGTCTTAGATGGGTGGGCGGCTTTTTCCTTTAAGCCCTTATGCTTTTGTTTTTCTTTAAACCTTTAGATTTTAAGTAACCTTTAATGCCTTTATGCTTTTTTCCATTAACCGTTAAGGCTTTTAACGCAAAAAAACGAGCGATTTAATAGCGATGTTTTTTTGCGTTGGCTTTTAAATAAGCCCCTTAAAAACCACGCAATATCAAATACAAAATTAATATAGCGATTATTTTTATTTTGTTATGACTAATCGCACAAAGCCGAATGAGCTATTAATTGTTATTAAACAAGAACTTACAATTATTATTGCGCTAATAATTATTTTGGCAAATCTTTAACTATATCATTTCTTTTGTAGCCTGTCCAGAAACTGCGGGTAAATAGTTTTTACCTGCAAAAAGTAGATAAAAAAGCAGTTTTCATAGATATTGTCGCAAATTCAGATTCTTAATTTACAGAAATGAAAACCTTGGCAATCATATTACTTACGCTTCCTTTGATGGCTCATGCTTACTGCTTCAAGGAGGCAGGTGAGAGATACGGTATCGAACCCTCATTGTTGATTGCTATTGCCAAAACTGAATCATCAATGAATCCGAACGCTCGCAGTCCTGTCGGTGCGATTGGATTGATGCAAATTTACAAATCATGGTTTCCTATTTTGAGACAAAGATTTGGATTGACTGAGCAAGATATTTGGGAACCATGCACGAATGTTATGGTTGGCGCTTGGATTTTAAGTAATGAATTTAGTAAGCATGGAAAAAATTGGAATTCAATAGGTGCATATAACGCTGCATGCACAAAATTGATTGGTTATAAATGTCTTAAGGCAAGGCAGGATTACAGCATGAGAGTGTGGCGAAATTGGAATTCGATGCAATGAAAAAATACTTAATTCTTGTGACTGCAATGATTTTTTCATTGTCATGCTTTGGACAGAATGTTGCACCTAAAACTAATTTAGTTATTAGTGATGGTGGTTATTCAAACTTTGGTGTTTATCAAAGATTATCAACAATTCCTGAATATGTTCTTTGCGATATGAGTGAGTGTCCAAGTCGAACAACGAAGACGATAGTCAATTCTATTGTAGAAAAGAACATTGTTGAAAGCCCCTCAATATTGAATTCGCAAATAAAAATCTACTTTGCATTTGGAAGTTCGCATTTAAGTCATGAATCTGAACAGAAATTGTTTCAGATATTGGAAAACCTGAAATCTGCAAAAAGAATTTCATTAAGAGGTTGGACAGACCCAATTGGAGGTAAAGCTTCAATCAAAAATACGGAATTAGCTAAAGCACGTGTTGATTCTATTCAAGCTTTCCTTCTGTCTAATGGGGTAACAGTACCAATCAATTCAAACTTTGAACCACCATGTTGTACTAATCTAAAAGCTACAAAGAATAGTCCAGAGAAAATTCGAAAATTAATGCGTTTTGTAGAAATTAATTATTAAGGTGTATGCAGAAAAAGTTCGCACGGAAAGCGAGCCTGACGTTTCAGGTATTTTTATAAAGGAAATGTTATGAAGTTGATTAACAAACTTATGTTGTCTATTGGAGTGTTTTCATTGGCAACTGGCAGTGCAATGGCAGCCACGACTGGATCTGAATTTGCACCATTGGCAGCTAAATTACAAGGATGGGCAGAAGGTGGTTTAGGTTTGGCATTGGCGATGATTGCTTTGTTGCTTGGTATTGGTTTCTCTGTAGCAAAACAAACGGCTCTGCCATTCGTTTTTGCTGTATTCGTTGCATTAGCTGCAACCATTGGCCCAAGTGTTATTACAGGTCTGTTTACAGCGGTTATTTAACAATTCTAAAAGGTGAGTGAATTGAATTTGAAAATGCCAACTCGATTAGATGCACCTGCTAAATTCTTATTTTGGGATTTAGATCAGGCGCTCATTGTCGGTACATTTTTTTCTTTGGGAATTATATCAAAGCAGCTCATTTCACTCACCGCAATTGGTCTTGGATTGTCATGGTTATGGCAAAAATTTAAATCAGGAAAACATCCATGGTTCTTACTCCATGGATTTAAATGGTTTCTACCTTTGGGTCGCAAGTCAAAGCGTGTACCAGATACAAGCTTCCGAGAATTTTTAAGATAAGGTTGGAAATGAAATTTACAAATTACTTTGATAAGTTATCAGGTTTAACGTCATTAAAATCTTGGATTCTATTTTTAACAACTTTATCGTTCATTACAAATTTATTATTGGGCGTTAAAGTCGTATTCACTACTGATCGGGTGCGAGAAATATTGGTGCCACCCGAAATCAAAAAGTCATTTTGGATTGACGACAATAAAGTTTCTAAAGATTACTTAGATCAGATGGCTCAGTTTTTTGCCTATTTAATGTATAGCAGTACACCTCAAACTGTTGATACTCAGCACACAGAACTTTTGAAATATGTATCACCAGAATTTTACTCAGCTCTAGATTCAGAACTAAGAGTCACAGCACGCACAATCAAACAGACGAATGTATCTACATCGTTCACTCCAAGTTTTATTGGCAGCGATGAAAACACTAAAACTAGTGTTATTGAAGGTGAATTTTTGGTGACTCAAGGTAAGGATGTAATTCAACGAAGCCAGAGAAAAATTGAAATCAGTTTTGATTTCAAGGGCACGAAAATCGTCGTTACTGGGTTTAGAGATCTGTCAAAAAACAACATTAATCAGTCTGCAATTGTCAATACAGACGCACCCGTTATTGATCCTAAAACTGGTAAGGAAGTAGCTAATCCAGCCCAAAAACTGAATGAAGCACAACCCAATTTAAGCAATTCAAATACAAACAAAAATCAACAGCCTAAATTGTCAGCCCCTGAAACTGGAAATTAATATGAAATCAATCTTCAAGTTTATTATATGCGCATTAATTACATTTGCATCAACATTATCTTTCGCTGCTCAATACGTTGACGCTTCGGATGCATCAGCGCAGAAGCTAAATATTTCTGATAAAGAATTAACAAGAATTGCAATCGAGGGCGGCTATATTTCAAATATAAAAGCTGTTAAAGGTGAGGCTGATACTCAAAAAGATACTACAAATGGCGAAGTATATTTACGACCCTTGGTGAAAAAGCCAATCAATATTTTCGTTAAATCTGAAGCAGGTAGAAGTTATTTATTGATTCTTAACCCAACTAAGATGGCGGCAGATAGCATCATTATTCGTGAAGGTGCTTGGGCGCAAAAAAAACAATATGAAGTCAATCAGGAGCTTCAGCGCGAAAAAAAATCAATACAAAGAAACTCAGAATCATACACCAGCGCAGTAAAAAAGTTTATGTACGGTATGGCGACTAATTCGATGATGGATGACATCAGTTGTTCAATCAGTGGCGAAGAAGTACCACTCTGGAAAGAGGCTATCTTGGTTCGCAAATCTCGCTGTACAACAGAAAATCTAAGTGGTCAAATTTTCAATCTTCACAATGTTTCAAATCAAACAATGGTTGTTGATGAGCAGGAATTCTATAAAAAAGGTGTTATTGCTGTTGCAATTAAACAGCACACGCTTAACCCAAATGATGAGACAGAAATTTACATCATATTCGGAGCAAATTGATGAAAGATTCCAAAAAAATTCCATTGACCAAAGCAAAAAAGAGACAGCTTTTAACCGCTGGCGCCATTTTCATTGTAGTTGCACTATTGTCTTGGGTTACAGCAATAACGATAACAAACAGCAAAAAAGATAGGGAAGCATCACAGAAACCTCAGCCAAAGATCGAAAAGTCTGATTTTAGTAAACCAGATGTAATACTTGAAGGTCCTGCAATATGGCAAGCAAACCGTGGCGCGCAGCAGGATCTCGCGGACAAGAGAATTGAGGAACTGACTAAAGAAGTTGAATCGTTAAAGAATGAGAAATCAAACAATAAGCAAGTCACGTCCTTGCCTGAAATAAATCTAAGCAAGTCATTGCCACCAGCTCCACCTAGCGGATTGATTTCGTCAACAGTTGGTTCTGGCGGAAATGTAGATTCTTCGTTTATTCAGTCGATCGATTTAAGCAGAAGCAGTTTTAACACCAACTCTTCATCATCAAATGGATTAGGCACGGCAAAGAACTCAAACGTACCAAATAGTGCACAAAATTTCAATGTAAAAGGCGTTAGACCGAATTTAGTAGTTACTGAAGATGGCGGCAATGTTGAGTATTTGAATAGAAATTCAAACTCGGCAAGCACTTCAACTGGAAGATTTCGTGCGCAAAAGTCCTATATTCCTAGCGGAACATTTTTCCGTGCGATCTTGCTAGGTGGACTTGATGCGCCGACTGGGGGTGAAAGCTCTACAGCCAACCCCCACCCCGTACTCTTGAGAATTAACAATATGGCGCAGTTACCAAATCGGTTTCGTCAGAACTTTAAAGAATGTTTTGTCACAGGTACTGGTTATGGCGATTTAAGTTCTGAACGTGCCATGATCAGAACGGAACAATTGTCCTGTGTCGGTACTGATGGGCGAGCGATAGATATTGCGATTAAGGGTTACGTGGCTGGTGAAGACGGTAAAACAGGTGTTCGAGGTCGCTTGGTATCTAAGCAAGGTAGTGTTTTGAAAAACGCTTTAATTGCTGGAGTGCTAAGTGGGATAGGTGAAGGTTTTTCATCAGCAGCAAGTGTAACAAATACGTCTGCACTAGGTTCTGTTAGTTCAGTGAGTTCTGGAAAACAATGGCAAAACGCTCTCGGCACGGGTGCTGGAAATGCGTTCGATAAATTGGCCCAATACTACATCAAACTTGCAGACAAAATGTTTCCCGTGATTGAAGTTGATGCTGGGAGACAAGTTGACATAGTGTTAATCAAGGGATTTCAGATAGGAGATGAATAATGATAATGAATACAAATATTTTTAAATCGATATTACTAATTCTATCGATTGGATCAGCAACACTGACAAATGCCCAAGAAACAAATTTGAATGACCAAGCTTCGAAAGGTAATGTACAAGTATTGACACAGAATTTGAAGCAGCGGTATCCGTCAACGCAATTTTCCAATATTAAACAAAGTGCGGTCGATGGGCTTTACGAAGTCACCATGGGTCGAAATATTGGATATACGGATATCTCTGGACGCTATTTTTTCTTTGGCAAATTGTTTGATATGCAAACTCAAACAGATTTAACCGAACAGCCAATGGAAGCGGCAACCAAAATTGATTTCAAATCACTACCTCTGAAAAACGCTATAAAAATTGAAAAGGGTAATGGTAAGCGAATCTTTGCAGTTTTCTCTGATCCTGATTGCCCATATTGCAGGCAATTAGAATCCACTCTGTCAAGGATGACTGATTTCACTATGTACGTGTTCCTTTTTCCATTGGATAGTTTACACCCTGAAGCCAGTAAAAGAGCAGAGAGCATTTGGTGTAACTCAAATAAGGCTAAGGCTTGGCAAGATTATGTACTTGATTCTATCAAGCCTGAATTAAAAACATGTGCGAATCCAATAGTTGAAAACATCAAACTAGGTGAAAAACTTGGTGCCAATGGCACACCAACACTAATTAATTCGGATGGCATGCTTACTTCTGGCGCACTACCAAGATCTGAGCTTGAGTCATGGCTAAATTCAAAGTCAACATCAGGTGCTAAGGTGGAAAAATGAGATACACAAAAAACCTACTCATCGGATTTTCCTGCCTGTTAATCGCAGCATGTTCAACAACGGGGTTGGATTCTTCGAACAAATTTAAATGCAATTACAGAAATGGTTTTGAAGGATGTGAATCAATTTCTGAAACTTACTCAAATTCAATTAATGGTTCTAAAGCATCTGATTTAGTAGGGGCAAATAGTTCGAATCGTGTTACTCCTTACTCAGGAATGCCTTTAAGAACACCTATATCTGTATTAAGGATATGGGTTGCTCCATGGGAAGATGTTGATGGTGATTTGAGAGATCAAAGTTTCATGTATGTTGCACTTAATGAGAGTCGCTGGCAAATAGAACACAATCAAGAAGCTATTGTAAATGAGTATAGACCAACAATTCGATTGCTTGGATCAGTTGATGGCAAGGAGACGGAACAAAGAAAATTGGCATCTGACTCAGAATTACCTGATTTGGGGCTAACACCAAGTCAAAATTTTGATAATCCACAGAACTCACTTTCATCGCCACCAAACTTAATTCCACCACCTATTAAGTAAGAATGGATTAGATTTTAAATGTTAAATTCACTTAAAAAATGGTTTGTTGGGGAAGATGATCATAACGAGATGCCAGAAGCTCTTAGTTTTGATGAAATTAATCCACCGTTTACGCGACTTTCAAACTGCATGAATTATGCGGCTTGGGATGACGCTAATCATTTATTCTATTTGGACGCTTTGCAAGGCACGAAGTCATACGAACTTGGTGTTGGTTTTGTTTTGGAACTTAATCCTCTCATTGGCGCTGATGATGACATTATGGTTCGTCTCGCATCAGTGTTTCAGACTTTACCACAAAATGTGGGTGTTCAAATTTCAATATTAGGAAGCCCAAATATTGATCATTTTCTTTATTCTTATGAGGCTGAGCAAAAGTCTCGAAGTGAAGAATCGAGTATTAGTAAGGAATTATTTAGTAGTCTGGCTGTTAAACGAACTGAATGGTGGAAGCGCGGGACGCTTGGTGCATTGTATCCAGGAAATCCAATGCGATTTAGAGAGTTCAGAACAATACTCTCAATTACTGTATCAGACGCAAATCTATCAAACCAACACGAAGTTGAACGAATTTTAAATATGCGTGAAGGTCTGATTGCTGGTTTACGTGCATCTGGCTTATACATGAAAACTTGGACACCAAATGACTTAATCAAGTGGACTCGGGATTTGGTTAATCCAGCGCGAATGCTGTATGGGCAACAAAGATATCTATCAGATGAATGGGATGAAGGAAGGTCATTGCGTGATCAAATGGTTATGCAATCGACATCAATGCGGATTGTGAACAATGGTCGAGAATTAAGATTTGGTACAAAGGAAAATGGTGATGCTGTTGCAGTTAGATGTTTATCAGTTAGCCAATATCCATCTGGACGGGAATATCACTTATCCAATATGGGGTTTTTGATTGGTGATCCAATTCAAATCAATTTGAACTACACATGTCCGTTTATGATCACTCTAAACATGGTGAAAGGGGATTTCGAATCTGATAAAGCTAGAGTAACAATGAAAGCAGCTCGGGCAAGTCAAAATGCTTCTTCACCAATGGCCAAGGTTTTGCCAGAGTTTCATAAAAAAAACGAGGATTGGCAATTGGCATTAAATTCCTTTGAAGACGGTAGTGGGGGTATTGTCAAGCTATATCATCAAGTAATTTTATTTGATTATCCAGATCGAATTACTGCATCTGAAAATGCAGCTGAAGCAATTTGGCGTACAAATGGTTTTTCTCTGGCTGCGGATCAGTATTTGCAAATGCAATCATTTTTATCTAGTTTGCCTATGGCTCTTGATAAAGACATGATACGCGATTTAGAAGAAAACAAACGATTTAGCACAAAAACGTTGATGAATTCAGTATCACTTTCTCCACTACTGGGTGAATGGTCTGGTTTAGGTAATCCAATTGTTGGCCTATTTGGTAGAAATGGTCAAGCCATGGGTATTGATTTATTCGCGAACCCATCAGGTAACTACAATGCTGCGGTCGTAGGTACATCAGGTTCAGGGAAGTCATTTTTTATTAATGAGATTGTACGGAACTATTTGGGTTCAAACTCACAAGTATGGGTAATCGACGTAGGACGTTCATATCAAAAGTTTTGTGAATTTATTGGTGGCCAGTACATCGAATTTAATGCGGAATCAACAATTGTCATTAATCCGTTCGATATGGTTGTTGACTTCGATGAAGAGTTAAATATTTTGAAATTGATGTTTGCAATGATGATTTCGCCGACTGAAGGGCTGTCTGACTATCAAACATCTCAACTTGAGAAAGCAATTTCGAATGTTTGGTTAAAGAAAGGGCGAGCAGCAATCATTGATGATCTTGAGCAAGAACTTCTTCACTTTACAGATTTGAACGGTAATAAAAACCCAGAAATCAATCGCTTGGGTGAGCAAATTTATCCATTCACTACCAGTGGCGTACATGGAAGATGGTTTAACGGTGCTACAACCTTAGAATTTGAACATGATTTAGTGATTTTGGAAATGGAAGAACTCAAATCCAAGCCTGACTTGCAACAGGTGATTATGCGTTTTGTTCTTTATCGAATCACACAAGCAATGTATTTGTCTCGTAAGCAAAGAAAAGTTGTCGTAATTGATGAAGCGTGGGATTTACTAGCTGGTGGGAACAGTGCAGGTAAATTCATTGAAGAAGGGTATCGACGTGCACGTAAATACCGTGGCTCATTCCTGACTGGAACACAAGGTGTCAATGACTACCTGCGAACACCAGCTGCTCTGGCAGCTTTAGAAAACTCTGACTGGATATTTCTCTTGCGTGGTAAGGAAGAATCCATTGTTGCTTTGGAACAGAAAATTTCTTTAACACAAGGCATGAAATCGAAGATTCGTTCGCTCAATACAGAGGCTGGGCAATACAGTGATATTTTTGTCTATTGTCCAGTGGGTCATGGAGTCGGCCGACTCGTATCTGACCCATTTAATGCACTGTTGTCCAGTTCAAAAGGTGAAGACTTTGAAGCTATTCGTATCAAACAGCAGATGGGGATGAATATTTCTCAAGCTGTTGAGGCGGTATTAGCAGACAGAAACTCAAATTATCATTAATTAATAGGAAATCAAAATGGAAATTGAAAACAATTCTTCAACAACCACTCAAGAAATTGAACAAAACACGGAATATGTAGGGATTTCTTTGTTTATGGCCATATTGATGAGTTTGATATCTGTTGTAATTGGTTTGATCTTTTATCACTTTACTCTTGCCCCAAAAGAACAGAAGTTGGCAGTTATTGATTTACAGTCGATTAATGCAATTTTAGAAAATGAAGCTCGAAAGACTATTGTCGATAATGTAAATGCAACTGATGCTGACCGAGCTTCAGCAGCTGCTTTGTACGAATCTAAAATGAAGTCACTGCAAGCAACTCTTAATCAAATTGGTAACGATTGCGGCTGCGTGCTTATTGTGAAAGCAGCTATTCTCAACAACAGCAACAATAAAAAGAACAACATTGTCGACTACACATCTGAAGCTCGAGAAAAATTGGGGTTGGGTGAAGCGTCTACATCAAAGGCTACACCATGAATATGAGTAAAGAAATGTCAGCAACGGATAGACTTCGAACCGCAATGAATGATTGGATGCCAAAGTTCGTTGCTTTTGGACTGTTTTTATATTTGCTCAGTTATGTGATGAGCATTGGAATGAATTTTTCACCGTCACTTCCAGACAAAATTTATTTCATCAATAAATTGAATAAAGAATTGCAAAAAGGGAAGTTAGTGACTTTCCATTACTACGGTGAAGTTTATCCACATGGAACTGAGTTCACCAAATATGTTCTAGGTGTACCAGGAGATGTTGTATCAGTGCAGGATAGAACCTTTTTCATAAATGGGCAACCCGTTGGGACAGCAAAGAAAGTTAGTTTACTTGATGAGCCACTTGAAATGAACAATTTCCGTGGCGTTATTCCTGAAGGGAAGTTTTGGTACGGTACTCAACATCCTGACAGTTTTGACTCAAGATATCAACTGTCAGGTCTTGGTGATATTCAGGACATTGTCGGGCGGACCTACCCGCTCTTTTAAGTATCGAGAAAGAATATATGAAGCCTCAACTTAAAACAATTACTTCAGTTGCATGTACGTGTGTGGTTTTGATTATTGCAGGCTCCTCTTCGGTGTCTAATGGCCAAACATCTGAGTCTCCACAAACACTGGCGACCGAATTGGTTGGACCAACATACCCAATTAAAGAAGTGGATGCTATTGAAGCAATTCAGAATAAATTGGCGGCCATGGAAAAGTCAGGTGCACTTGAGAGGCTTAAGGATGAAGCTAAAGCAAGAATAGAAAAACAAATTTTATCGCCTTTGCCTGTATCTGGCATATCCATTGTAGAGAAATCTAACATTCGATATTTTGACCCTACATATATCTTAAACGAGGATATTTTCGATCATGATGGCAACATAATTGCAGCCAAAGGCACACGAGTCAATCCTCTTGAGGTAATGCCAGTGCACAAAAAATTATTCTTTTTTGATGGAAGAAGTAATGAACAAGTACTAATGGCTGAAAAATTTGCTAAAGAGTATGGAACCGAATTTACCCCAATATTAACAGCTGGGGATTGGGCTGAAACATCCAATAGATTAAAGCAGGCAGTCTACTTTGATCAACAAGGCAAAATGACAACAAGATTGACTGTGACTTCAGTTCCAAGTTTGGTATTCCAAGAAGGCACAAAAATGCGAATAGAAGAGATTAAGCCATGAACAAATCGCTTTTGAGCAAATTGAAGAAGTTAATGATGCTTTTGTTTGGATTTTTTATTTGCACTATAAATGCTCATGCACAAAATCCAAAAGACTTAACTTGTCAAGGTAAATTCATTAATCCAATCACAGATATCTGTTGGTCGTGTGTACTGCCCATCAAGATTGGCGGTAAATACACAATGATGGATATGGATAAACAAGAAGATTACGACTCAATGGAAGGAAAGAATCGTCTGTTTTGTGCTTGTGGAAATCCTTCCAAAGTGGGTACAACAGTGTCATTTTGGGAGCCTACCCATTTGGTTGAAACAGTAAGACATCCATTCTGTATGGTTTCGCTAGGCGGTGCAAATTGGGGCAAGAAATTTAATGAGGTTGTAACCAGTAATGAATCTCTAGCTAAGTGGTTTGGTGGGTCACACAAGAAGGACGATGTAGAAACGACAGGCAGCACAACAGGATTTTATCAAGCACACTGGTACAAAAATCCAGCAATCTTTTGGCTTCAGGTCATTTTAGACTACGATTGCTTAGATAAGGGCACGTTTGACATCGGATGGCTTACCGAGCTCGATCCGACGTGGAAATCACCAGAGTTGGCATTTTTGCAAGCTCCTGATGCTGCGTTGTTTGCAAATCCGATTGCTCAGGCGGTTTGTGCAGCTGACTGTGTAAAGGCAAATACTGGCTTTCCATATCCGAAGTTATTTTGGTGTGCGGGATGTAATGGTTCGATTTATCCATACACTGGATATATTTCTAATCAAACAAGTCCAATTGAAGCTGCAAGGTTAATGGTTGCAAGAATTCAATCCAAAATGCACAGAGATTTCGTCGCTCACACAGCAACAGGTGAGAAGGGGCTGTGTGGCTTTAGACTTCAGCCTGTAATGGATAAAAGACAATACAAAATGTCGATGACATACCCAATTGCTGCAAAAAAATTTAATGGTAAATGCTGTGAACCAATAGGGCGCACATCGTTGGTAAGAGATACAGGCAAATCATTTCCATATAAAGGTCAAGATTTCGCTTTTCAGGTATTTCGTAAACGTGACTGCTGTGCTGGATATGATTTTGCTCAATGAGGACAAACATGAAAATTAGCATCAAAAATTCCTTACTATTAATTTTCGTAATATTTGCAATTTCTGGAATTGCAAAGGATGCTCCACAAGTATCAAATGAAGAAATCTCGAATGCAAAAAATAGAGCGGCTGACATAGTAAATAAGATCACTCCAGGGAATGTTGGTGTCGCAGATATGCGAAGAACACCAGACTTAAGTAATGTTAATCTTGGTCAAACATCCATTGAAACAGATCCATTTGTCATTGCAGAACGTGAACGCAGTAAGAGTAAAAATTTAGTTGTTAACCCAAATCAATCAGATGAAACAGACTTGATTGTGTTCGTGTCATTTTCAATGCCCGAATCAAGTTTAAACCGATTGGCAGTGGAAACTGCAAAAGCTGGTGGAGTGCTCGTACTAAGGGGATTTGTGAATGATTCGCTTAAGCAGACGATTGTGGCGTCGGAAAGAATGACAAATCTTGGTGCACAAATTCAAATTAATCCTGAACTTTTTAAAACCTTTGATGTTCAAAGAGTACCTACTTTTATTATTTCAAAAAACGGGTCTAATTCTGGGGCATGCTCAAGCAAAGTTGAATCCCAATGTATTAATCATCTGAAACTTGAGGGTGATGCTAGCTTGAAACAAGTTTTGTATAGAATGGCTAATGAGAAAAGTTCAATCGCAAGCATAGCTGAGGAAAAATTAAATCGATTAGAAGGACTTTTGCCATGACCAACTATGGTTCAACCTTCAGTTTTCGATTATTGGCATTTCTTGCAGCATTCCAACTGCTTCACATGGATGCTGCATTTGCTCAAGCAAACGTCGATTCTGCTGTTTCATCTTTGGGCGGACTATCTGAAAGCATTTCAAATAATATGCAGCATCCTGAAGAATATGTTCCAAAGTTTAACAATGATCAATCTGGAAACGGTGATTTGTATGGTGAGGGTGAATTAGTTCCAATCGATCCTGGGAAGGGCAAAATATCTAATTGTTCAACAAACCCAGCAGATTCAAATTTGTACAATAGACAAGAGTGTGAAGGCATTAATTTTGTAGCGAGAAACAGAACAATAAGACCAAACATAACTGTTTCAACAAATGATCCTGTTATATCAGGTAATAGAAATATTACAAGTGATCCTCGTGAAACCTTGGAAAAGTACAAATGGAATTTACCAATTAATCCAGATGGAACTATTGGTTCGATCCCAAATAATGCTTGTCCAAGTACTACAACTATTGTTCCGCCAGTGTCTGAAGAACGCCGATGTACATTTTATAAAGGCTCTGAAAATTTTTTATGTAAAGCTCCTTTGAAAGTCACCGTAACACCAGAATTTAATTATCAGTGCCTCGATAATTTAGGTACAAACAGTACCCAAAAGTGTTCAAAAATTCTTAATATGCAATGCTCAGGCGGCGGATGGGGAGACGGATGCAGCTATCAAGGTGTCATACCAAACAGTTTAAGTGCTGATATGAATATGTCATGGGTGCCAGAAGGAAATGGTATTTATCGACTAACCTTTGGTACTTTGCAAGACAATTATTGGTCAGGACCAAAAGAATATGGACAATTTTACGACAGAAGCCTAGATGTCACGATAAATGGTATCGCAAAACTAGATCGATTCAGTTTGGATAAAGTTACTCCTGATGATTACGCAATCATCAAAGTCAATGGGATATTAGTATATAAAACTGCTCCTGTCATTGACAGATTAGAGCACATTACTTTACGTGTGTGTACATGGCCAACTGCTTCAGGTGGTTGTTCACTTTGGCAAAATAAAACATATTTGCAATATGGTCCTAATCCTAACGATTATCTAAAGTCCGCAGAAAGGGCACCTGGATTCGGTGCATCTGATTATCCAAATGTTGACTTAAGGCCATTTTTACATGATGGCGTAAATAATATATTTGTTAGAACAGCTGTAGGTATTGGTGGCGAATTTTACGGAGAATTTCGTACGAGAATGGCCTGTCCAGTCAACTGTTATGAAAATTGGGACAACCAATGTGCGACTCTTGAGCAAAAGGCAAAGTAATGAAAGCACCTTTCTTAATTGAAAACGCCAATATGGGGGCTGAGACGCAAACTCCATGGTGGAGGAAAATCACATCGCTTGTCTTGATCGTAGCTTTGATTTTGCACATGGCAGATCCAAGAATCGCCATTGCAGCTCCCGAATGCCTCAAAACTGGCTCTGTATGTGCTGAAGGCGCAGGAACACGCAATATTAACGGTTATCCAATATATAAAGACTGTTGGAGATATGAAGACACGTATCAATGTACTTCTGTAGGCGGGGTGAAAGCATGTGATCCAATTAGCAAAACACAGGGATGTGGTCAAACATACATCAACTGTTTAGAAACAGGAATTGATGGCCAATGCATTCGATTTACCAAAAATTATACGTGTAACATCGATTATAAGGCTCTTATTGGTGGTGTTTTACCTGAAGGAGTTACTGAACTTCCGCCAACTCATAAAATAAATTCCGAGTGGGATGAAACCGAATGTAATGCAAAAAAAGACTCTTTCAGTAGTTGTAAATTACAAGAGAACGTTTGTACTCAAGGCATATCTGAAAAAGTCATTAATGGTGTAAAGGTTTCATTTCCTTGTTGGGAAGAGACTAGGAGTTTCACATGTTTATCTAAGCAGGAAATATCAACTTGTGATGCTGCGGAACTCAATGATAAATGCACTTTGAAGTCAACCTCTTGTATCAATGAGGTTGATGGTGTTTGTCAAACAGGTGAGAATGTATTTCAATGTTTGGTAAAAGAGGGAACAACTGAAGAGTCAAATGCCTGCAAAGACAAAGATTTTGGAAAAGTTATGGCTGGTATCGAAGGAGCAAGAGAGTTTGCGCGATACTTTGACGAAAATTCTATGACCTTTTTTAAAGGTGATCCTGCAAAGTGTACTGTCAAATTAGGTGGAGCAATTGGCGGAGATTGTTGTAAACCGTCTGGTGAACCAAATAAATGGACGGATGCTGCAATTACAGCTGGCGTGCAATATGCTGTTGGCCAAGCCTTGGCCAGTACCTACACGTATACCATTTTACTAAGCGAGGCAAGCACTGCTGTTGGAAGTATTGCAGCAGGTGCGAGTGCTGTTGGTTTAGGAACCACAGTAGCACCATCTGTATCTACCATGGGTGTTGGTGTTGGAGCCACAACAAGTGGAAATTTAACATTGATGATTAACCCTACGATGCTCGTGGCAGCAATTGTGATAATGGTTGTTATGGCATGGTTGGAGTGTGATCCCGAAGAGAAAAAAACGGCTTTACGAAATAAAGCAGGAATTTGCCATTTTGTTGGAAGTTACTGCCAATCAAAAGTATTGGGAGTCTGTGTCACGAAAGCACAAAGTTATTGCTGTTATGTATCAAAATTGGCTCGAATTATAAACGAGCAGGGACGCGAGCAAATTAACAAACCTTGGACTTCAGGAGCAGATCCAGCAGGTCAAGCATATAGCGTGGAAAGACCAAATTGCACAGGTTTTAATCAAGAAGAACTGGAAAAACTTGATTTTTCAAAACTCAATTTAGATGAATTTGTCGCAGACTTGGTGCACATAACACCAGATAACAATGCTCTTACAAATAGTACCAGTTCAACAGTGAGCAATATGCTTAATAGCACAACTTCATCATCTAAGTCAGGAAACTATTATGACCAATAAATTATTGATTTCAATTTTCGTTTTGCTTTCTAGTTTGAATATTCACGCAGAACCAGAAAGTGTAATTCCAGTGAGTAACGGAGATATTCGTCCAATACTAGCACTTGCGGCTAAAAATGGTTATGCAAAAGGAATTTTTGTTGGAAAGGTTGACAAGCAAGTCAAGCAACAGTTCGGCAAAGCTACAGTAATGATAAAGGCCGTACGAATGAAAGAACTATCGGAGGGTTGCCCAAAAATTGTTGCAACAATTTATCAGGCTGAAAACCCTTCGTCACAGCAAGAAATACCGTTTCGAGTTTGTCCGAAGTAAGTTCAATACTAAATTAATGATTGAGTAAACTAATTATGAATAACCCGTTACGCACTTTATCAATATTTGCACTTGCTGGTGGAATATTGACTTCCGCTGCTCTGGCACAATCGACACAATCAACTGCTGGTTGGTTTGGCGAAGACTCAATACTGACCAATCCCGATCGACCTTATTTGTATTATCCAGACGCAGAGAAGAAGCAGAATTTAGAAGACTATATTCCTCAAACACCTCAAGAAGCACAAGCTGCTTTAGAAAGTTTGCAAGAAAGCGTCAAGTTGTCTCGTGCTTTGGCAATAATGAATCCAACAAAGGAAAACCTAAAAGACTATGTAACAAAACAAGAAATAGTACTGAGTAAATCCTCAATGTTTACCGATCAATGGCGAAGAATGCTGTGGGAAAATCCACAATTAGATTATTCCTTAACACATCGACCAACGGACAACACGGCAATAAAAGCTTATGACCAAGCTAAACAAGATAAGACACAGCAGATAATTCGTAACATAGCTGAATCTCAAGGATTGGTTTTTTTTGTCAGAGGAGATTGCCAATATTGCCATGCATTTGCTCCAATTTTAAGGCAATTTCAGCAAACTTATGGTTTAAGAATTATGACTGTTAGTTTGGATGGTGGCAGTGTTGAAGGGTTTGATGCGTTACCTGATAACGGTATTGCGGCAAAATTAGGTGTAGATTCGACACCCGCTTTATTTCTTGCAGACACTCGAGGGAAAAAATATGTTCCAGTTGGGTTTGGAGTTATGTCTATAAGCGAACTCGAAAGAAGATTTTTCGCACTAGCAACGGCTCCTGGTGAAGATTTTTGAGGTATTGGCATGAATATGTTTGATCTGATTGAACAAATCAAAATGAACTCACTACTCACAAATTCAACTTTTCAAGATAGAGAAGAACTGATTCCAGTTGTACTAGAAGCAATGGGCCAAGAGGTAAGGAAGGCACTTTTAAACAACGAAATGGTTACCATTGTTGGTATCGGAAAGCTTTTGCCTGTGCGTGATAATATGAATCTCGGTCTGAATAGAGTCAGATTCAGACCTTCGAGAATATTAAGAAGTGTACTAAATCCGCCCAACAGTATCAATATTCAAGAAAGTGTGGCACAAAATGAAAAATAGACTGAAGAACTCGATGTTGCTAATTGTATTTTCGGCTTCATTAAGTGCAAATTCATATGCTGGTGTAGAGTCAGACATGGCCGACATGTTCAATAGCATGGGTGCTACAACGAGTTACACAACTGAAGGTGCTTACCGATCACAATCATCCAGTTTGTACACTGGCGGCGGTTTTAGTGCAAAGTTCGGTAACAAAAGTCTGTATCCAATGCAACTTCAATTACCTTCAGTGACATCTGGTTGTGGTGGCATTGATTTCTTTAGTGGCGCATTTTCATTTGTCAATAAAGAGCAATTCGTGGAGTTTGCTCGGAACCTTGGTAATAACGCTGCAGGCGTTGCATTTGAGGTTGCACTTGATTCACTCGATCCTTTGGTGGGCGGTGCCATTTCGAAAATTAGGGATATAGCCAATTTTATCAATCAAAACGGTTTAAATTCATGTCAAGCTGCACGACAAGCTGTAAATGGCATGGCAGGAATGATTGGCACCTCTCTTGTTAAAGAGTGTGAAGCAACAACTGTAGGCGGTGGTACTACGAGTGATGGTGCAGAATCACGTTGGTATTGCAAAGATAAGGGTAGAGAGGTTGCTGAACGATTGAAGCAACGTTCAAACTACATCAACAACAATCAATTCAATAAAACCTCAGTTGAGTTTACAGGGGGCAATGTGACTTTGATGGCTTTACAAAATTTTTCTATAAGTAATGAAGAAAAACAATGGCTGCTCAGCATTTTAGGAACATACACAGCTCCCAAACCACCAGAACAGGCTCAAGCAGACTCTGAGGGTGCTGGTCCAAAAGGTCAGTATTATGACTCAACGATTAAGAGCAGTGCAGAGATAGTTGACTTTATTGGGGTTAAAAGTGGCAATGACATGGTAGAAGTACCACTATTAAGGTGTTTTGACCCAGCAGGAGGTGTCAGCAGCTCTGATCCATACAAGGCTACAAAATGTGAAGTTGAAAAAAAACCTTATAAAAGCTTAAAGAGTCTCGTTCTGCAACGAATCGAAAAACTCAAAGCTAACATTAATACAGGAACTAGACCAAATACCAGTGACCAACAAGATTTAGTGAACTTGGTAAATAACTCATCTTTGCCTTTATTGAAATTGGCGATCTTTGACTCTGTAAGTGGCAACAATCTAACGGACAAAGTTGCTGATGTAATTACTCTGGATTTAGCCAGAGTTTATTTAACAAATTTGAGCAAAGCAGCATCTGAAGTAATTGGGACATATCAAACTCAGGGTGGTGGTGATGTCAAAGCAATTGAACAAAGCTTGGCCAATATTAAAGAGGCTATGGTTGTAGTTCGGGAAGAAGCTGCAATGGCCACAGCTAAAGCCAACAATGAGGTCGTGTTCTCAAACTATCTAAAAGAATTTGATTCTCACTTTAAATCAGCATTTCCGAACGTATCTGGTTCAATTGCATTCTCGAAATTACTGTCACAATAAAAAAAATATTCGACATAATTCAATTTAAGGATTTTTATGGATTATTACACCTACGGGAATTTGAATATTACTACCAAAATGTTCCAAAGCATTGCAATGATGACTGGTGGTAATAGTAGTTTTGAAAGTCTCATGATTGCAACGAGTATGCTTGCATTTTTGGTCATTCTTGGAGTGACGGTTTTCAAACAAACGTTTGTACCAATGTCATCATGGTTCCTCGGTCTTTTGTTAGTTTGGTATGGCATGATGATTCCGAAGATTGATGTAATCATTGTTGACCAGACAAATGCAGCATCAAACCGAGTAGTGTCAAATTTACCCCTAGGTATTGGCATTATTGGGAATATTACCAGTAGCATGGGAAAATGGTTTACAGACAAAGCAGAGATTGTTTTTACTGGAATCAATGATACAAATTATAGTTCTACAGGTTTGGTATTTGGCGCTAATGCTTTCAAAGAGGCTCGTAGAATTAATATGCTCAATTACAATCCTGAATTACAGAGTGATTGGACACAATTTGCATCAAATTGTTCATTTTATGATATTGCAAAATATAATAAATATAGCGTGTCAGATATGCAAAACAGTACTGACCTACTGACATTAATGGGAAATACCAATCAGGCACTTATGACATCTGTTGGTGGCGTAACTATGTTCTGCGATCAAGCATACACAAATTTGAAATCAAAAACAGATGATTTGGTTAATTCACAAAATTTTCTTCAACGTTTTGCGACCGCACTCAATCCATCAGGATTTTCTAACTCTTCAATGCCAGCGCAAGCAACTCAAACAATGCTTGGATCCTTAGAGACCGCGTACAGCAATATGTTTGCAGGCGTTCAAAGAGATGCAGTTGGAATCATTACGCAAGAAATGATGATCAACACAATAAAAACTGCAGCGCTGCAAAATGCGCAAACAACTGGTGATACAGAACAAATGATGGCAGGTATAGCAAGTGCCCAAGCAGAATTGCAAATAGTAAACTCACAAAATACTGTCGCAACATTAGCATCAAAATATTTACCAATCATGCACAATGTTATTGAAGGGATAATTATTGCTCTTTTTCCTATGATGATAGTCATGTGTGTGTTAGGTGGTTGGGCAATGTTTCAAGTTGTTATGGCATACGTATCAACGCTATTGTGGGTAAAACTGTGGCCTGGTATGTTTGCGATTGTTAATGGTATTTCGAACATGGTACAAGCCAATAATTCTATCTCCGCGTCATTTGGCAGTGGTGGAACTACATTAAATAATTCACTCGACATGCTGAGTACCGCCAACTCAACGCAAGCATTTGCTGGATGGATGGCAATACTGGTTCCAGCTATATCCTGGGGCATCATTAAGCTTGGAAATATGGGATTGCAAAGTGCACTGTCATCTGTGACATCTGGAGCTCAAAAAGCTGGAGAAGCGACAGGTGGGGCTGTAGGAGCAGGTAACATTAATGTTGGCAACTCAAGTTACAATAATACAAGTGCAAACAAAAATGATCGATCAGCAATGTTCAAAGACCCTGGTGTCGCACGAGTTGAAACCTCAACGGGTTGGTACCAAGGTGCTTCCAGTCAAGACTCCATGCGTGCAGGTATGATTAAAAATGATTTACCAGTCACTGCAAATTCCAACTATCAACGAGCTTTAGAGGCAAGTCAAGCAGCATCAGCAAGTATGGAAAGGGCACATGGATTGGCTGCAACATCAGAGCAATCTAGACAAGCAGCAATCAACAGCGGATTAGAATATTTGTCTAGTTCAGGAATTCAAAATGCTTCTTCAATTATGTTGAGCGATAGTAGTTCAGCGCAAAACAAATCATCATGGCAGAAAGTTGCACAAATTGGCTCACAACTGGATCAAAAATATGGTTTGAAAGACGGTACCTCTACTTCAAATATTTTAAATTCAAAGGCAGATGCAAGCCTAGGCCTAGGTACGAGCGGAGCATCTGGACGTGTCGGTGCTGGATTTGGTGTACTTAATCAAGGTAAAACATCACAGGATTACTCACGCGATTTGACATCAGCAAAAAATTCATTACAAAAAGAAGGGGTATCTTTTGATGCAAGCCTTGTTGATGCTCTTCAAAAAAATCAACAGTTTCAAAGAGCCCTTAGCCATGGCGATTCTACAGCACAAAGAACAGTCAGTAGCATGGCCGAATCAAATGCAGCAAAAATAGCTGCAACAGATTCGTACAAAGAATCGCAATCTTATACCAATCAGAGCCGTGAACTGTACTCACAATCACAGAGTATTGGTATAGATCAGAACAAACAAGTTGGAGATGCTTTCTTGAAAGGGCAAACAGCATTAGCTGACATTGGATCATCGAAAGGTGCTTCTCAATTGGCATCTGGCGTGGCTCAAACTGATGCACCAAACCCAAACTTTGTTGGTAGTAGATTCGAGCCTCCAAGTGATACCATTGATATAAAGCCAGTTTCAGGAGGCAAGGAAGGGGTTGTACAGTCATACAACCAAGCTAAAGAACAAGTTGGGTCTGCCAATATATCGAATAATTCGCAGGTACAGAGCTCTATTAATTCTGTTGGCCTTGGAAATGTCGGCAATCAAATCCAAAATTCTGAATCAACTTTAAGTGCAGCATTCGATAAGGCTCACAGCCAAAATAGTGATTCGATTCAAGCGGCAAATCAGAATGTTTCGACTCAATCAAACAATATGAAAGCTGGTTTTACAAATGCAGCAAGTAATCCTAGCATGGGGCAGAAATTTACAAATTGGGCAAATGGGAATAGTACTGTCTTTGATGAAATCAAAAGAGGGGTAGGAGCTGATTTTGCAACCAATCAAAGCGATGGCATCGATCGGACTCAAGACCCAAAGCCTTCAGCGCCAACGGTTTTTATAAACAACAACCAAAGTCGTTGGCGCAAATAAGTTTGCAACCGAACGCTGTAAAAAACACTGTTAATTCATTATATAAACAAGGTGGATTATCTAAGGTTGCAACACAGTATAATTCGATAATCGAACAGTCAGGAAGACGTTGGGGTTTGACACCCAATTTCATTAAGACTGCTATTTTTGTTGAATCTCGAGGCAATCGAAATGCCGTCAGTCCTCGAGGGGCAGCTGGTTTGATGCAAATCATGGAAGCGACAGCAAAGATTGATTTGAACGGAATTGATCGATTTGATCCAGTACAAAATATAAAAGGCGGGGTGGAGTATTACGGAAAATTAGTTGCTAGGTATCGCGGTGACCTCGAAAAAGCTGTTGCTGCGTATAATTGGGGAATGGGAAATGTAGATAGAGTTTCAAAGAAATATGGCCAAGCTTGGAGAGCGGCATTGCCAACTGAAACCAAAAACTATTTGGCGCAGTATAGACACATACTCAATGATGGCAAGCCTCTTATGTAATAGATATTTAAAAGACCGCTAATAGCGGTCTTTTAAATTATGCTCAAGTCTTTCTCTGTGAGCTCAGTATGCTTCGCCTGGAAGTCGAACATCATAGGCAACTGACGAAGGATCACTAGGATCGTAAGTATCATATACATGTTCGTCATTAAAATTTAAATCAGCGGAACCAGCATGAGAAGTCATACTTGAATAAATATTAGACACTAAATTTTCACGGTAGCTGTTGAAATAGTCGTAGGCAGCATACATGAACATTGCGCCTAACAATACGAAAACAATAATCATAAGAACCTCCTTCTATTCAATTGGTTAATTTTTTAACTTTATTACACTTTACTCTCGTTTTGATAGAACGTGTTATTTTTTTGATTTAAATCTTTCTTCAAATAGAGATTGATATCCTTTATTTGAAGTATTCCATTGCGACATAATTGGGCCCAAAGATAGATGATCAATGGTTAAATCAAAATTCAATCCGTCAAATATTTTTCGTGCCACACCACTGACTGACGTAAAAGCAAAGCATTTTTTCTCAGTATCAGATTTACATTCATACTTATTGGTTGCCTCATTAACAAGAGCATGTACAAAAATAGGAGCCTTTGCGACAAAGTTTTTACCAAATCTTGCTTCAACATTTGGATCGATCATCACAAGAGCACCCATGTCAACATACGGTTTCATCGATTGAATGGTGTCTTCAACGGAATCATTCAGTAATCCTCGCAGTACCAGCACTCCATTGTATTTGATTGCATTTTGAGCGACATACTGCTTGTACTTTTCACTCATATTGTCTGTGAAAGTGATAAAAAAATCCGTTGAAAATCCATCCTTTTTCATTCGATAGAGACGGTTGTTTCCAACAGGTTTTAATCCATTCCCAGTAATGTATGTTGGCCCCTCGGTGAGCATTTTAATTTGCTCTGGTGTCCCAACAATCGTGCGACCAATCAATTGCTTGGCCAATTCTCCTTCATTTGGCGAATATAATGGGCCTATTGCTGGACCAGAATCCAATGAATCTACTGCCAAAATCGATCGGTCTCCAATAGTACTAAGAATCCAACTCAACGCATCTACAGCATGCACTTGTGTTTGAGCCAAACAACTGGAAACCAATAAGACGGACATAAGCGTTTTTTTCATGTAGTTAATCTCCAATTATTTTGTAGGTCAATACCACATCATTGATGCAGCGCGTCATCCATTTAGTAAGAGCCTTAATTACTAAGCCGCATTTTTTCATACAATACCTTTAAATTTTCAATTATTGAGCTACTAAAGTGTTTTTGCATTTTCCGCAAATCAACTCAAGCTTAGGTTTGCCCCAAGCATTAATATGACAATTCTGACAGACATACTTTACCCGTGTGGGTGAAAAATTAGCTTTAACTGCCTCAAATCCACTAATTGATAAACTCACTTGTGAATTTAAAAAATCTTCAGGAGTGATCTCACATAAATTTGTATTCTCACCCTGCGTGTGAGTGTTACAACTATCTATATTATGACCTCTAGTAGCCACTCTGCGGTCTATCCAACTTATGAAAAAACCTTGTCCCACCAAATTGATGCACGCCTGCTCAAATAATCCTCCTGGCTCAGAATAATCTGAGATATTCTGACCCACTTGCTTACCACCTGGTAGGCCTGTATCGGTTGGTATTAAGCCAATAGAGATCATTTTATCAGCCCATTCACGATTATGATAACAAGAACGACTTGGCTTTCCAAATTCCTGCTGCCATAAATGACATTGCTCATGAACCAAAGTCTGAAATATTTCCAATAGTGGATGGCCAGCAAAGTAAGCGGGATTAATGGCCAATTCATGCACTATTTTACCTTCAGTATTACTCCATCTGAATGGTGAGAAATATCCCATGGTTTTCTTTTCTCTTTGAACTGTCAATATACACTCTGGAAGCATACCCTCAAACAGTTTAAAATTAAAAAAATCAAAAGCCACCTTCAGCTGAGAATAGATTTCGGTTGAAATAGATTGAGACATAGTACCTCCTCATCTGTATTGTACAATACATTTTGAAAATGGAGTAATTTAATTTAAAATGCGCAGATTTTAAGTTATATGAATATTCCGTTGGATTTGTTTGGTCAAGTTCCGATAACTAGGCTTGAACTAAAACGTAAACTACAACAAATGGGGGGTAGGGCAGATGAAATCATTAGTGAAATAATTATAGAAAAGATTGCGCTTGCTTCAAATCATAGTTATTTTTTGAATACATACAAGACAAACCGTCGGCTACGTGGTGATTTTGAATTAAGAATGCTGGATGCTCAAAATTATTACAGAGAAATTTGTGAGCAAAATAGTATGTATAGAGAAAAAATTAAAGAATTTAAACGGGCTGCAAGTCAAAAATCTCAATCATACGCAGACCAAGAACATAATCTGAGGATGAGTAATATTCGGTCTGAAAAACTTGCTTCTGCATACATATTGATTGCTGAACTTGATAAGAAAAATGGAAAATTAACTTCAAAACATGTTCGACAGCTTCATACAGCTAAAGTAGCGATTGAGTTGATACCATGGCATCTAGCTACCCAAACCGCAATCGATATTGGCAAATCATTGAATATTTACGTTGAACCCTCGATTCCAAACTTTAAACGATAATTATCTGAATATGAGTGATAGCACAAAAAACGAACGATTAATTCAATTATTTTTGTGTCATCTACTTCTTGAACGAGGACTAAGTATTAATACGATAAAGGCGTATCAATCAGATCTAAATTCAATGGCTATTCGAATGTCTGTCGATATTGGAAAGAATATTTTGGAACTCACGGGCGACAACATCAATGACTACATTAGGTCTTTGTTTGTTAATCGAACTGTTAGGAGCATAGCAACTGGAAACAGAAAATTGAGTTGCCTTAAGAGTTTTTATCGTTGGGCTATTTTAAATGGACACATAATTCATGATCCGACGGCGAATTTAATAAATGCAAAGCAACAGTTCCGCATTCCATTTGTGTTATCAGAAGAGCAAATGACACAATTTCTTAATTTGAATGATGAATCTGCACTGTTTGTTCGAAACATGACCATGATTGAATTGATGTATTCGAGCGGCTTAAGAGTATCAGAATTAATTTCTCTTCAATTATCAGATCTCGATCTAATTGAAGGTTCAATAAGGGTGCTCGGAAAAGGAAATAAAATTAGACTGGTGCCATTTGGAGAATATGCTCATCAGAGATTGATTCATTATTTAAATAATGTTCGGATGCGATTAGTAAAGTTTGGTTTTATTGATTCATCCGTATTTGTCACTTCAAAGGGAACAAAAATGACTCATAGGGCGTTTAGGCATATCATTTGTAAGTTGTCATTAAAGGCGGGGCTTCCGTCAATGATTGTTTCGCCACATTCTTTAAGGCACGCATTTGCAACGCACCTAATCAACAACGGAGCTGACATTCGAACAGTTCAAACATTGCTAGGGCATTCTGATATATCAAGTACGCAAATCTACACACATGTAGCGGTTGCAAGGTTAAAAACAATTCACAATAATCATCATCCAAGAGGTTGCTTTTAATGTATTATTTTTGCATCAAAGTTAAATAAATTATTGACATCAACTTAGTTTTAGAGCAATATGACCTTGCATTTATCTGTTTTTCAGTTCAGTCAAAACTGTACGCTCATGTTCTCCACTCGTTGAGCAATTCATTCGTGAATCTGGAGAGTTCAAAAAACCTGTTCATTACGAACAATTCAACCCTCATGCGGGACATATCATCCCTCATGGGCATTGGTACGTCTCGCTTTTGTTTTTTTAAACTTAGGAGAAATACCATGTCTGCATCTACAAACAACCAATCTAAAGCTTTTTTCAACCTCGTGACCACTGGTTCTGGTTGGGTTAATCGCATTCGCTCAATTAATCTTCGCAAAGGCTCTGCTTTAGCGTTGACTTTTGTGGCTTTACGCGGTGAAGCTGATGAAAATGGTAAAACTGAATCTACAACAATTGAGTTGTATGTTCGTGGTTCTGAAGCAAAAGCTCAAATTCAATCATTGATTGACAATGGGTATAAAGCTGACGATAAAGTCTGGGCAAGTTTTGAGATTGGTGACATTCGTCCTGATCTCGATGATAAAACTGGACTGCCACAATACTTCACTCGCAAAGATGGTTCTCATTTAGTTGTTTTGCGCGGCAATTTGCTTCGTATCAACTACTTGAAAGTCAACGGCGAATATGTTGTAACTTCAAAACCTGCTGAATCTGGAACACCTGCTGATGAATCAACTCCTGCATCTACTGATGCTACTGTTGATGCTCCAGCTACTGTTACTGAATCAGCTGACGTTCCTGCTTCTGAAGAAGCTGTAGCGTAAATTTGACATAATTCAAAAACCCCTACAAATACCCAATCAATATGATTGACGTATTTAGGGGTTTTTGTTTTTGTAAAGGAAATTGTATGTCTCAAAAAAATAAATTTGGAAATGTCCAAATTATTCACGGAAACTGCGGTTCAATTCAAATCAATGGCAATAATAGTGGCGTTGTGAGTATCAATGGAAAAACATATCAAGGCCACAACATCTCTATCAGTGGCAACAAAGTCATCATTGATGGCGTTGAACAAACTGGCTCGGAATTTAATTGCCATGTCATCAATATTGAAATCAACGGTGATGTCGGCAGTATTCATTCAGAAGCGGCTGATGTAACTGTCTCAGGCTCTGTCACTGGACCTATCAAAACTTCATCAGGCGATATTGAATGTGGAGATGTTCAAGGTGATGTAAGTTCTATGAGTGGAGATGTCAAATGTGGCGTTGTTCATGGTGATGTTTCTACTTTGAGTGGTGATATTCGTCGTCGATAATAATTTAGTTCAACCCTTTTGGGACAAACCTCCCTCAAGGGTCATGGTTTGTCTCATATCTTTTTAGGAGATTTATCATGAAACCAGCTATTTATCAACCAGGCGAAAAAATCATTGTTGCAGGAACTATTCAATGGGGCACTCACATACATTGCAAAGCTTGGGCAGAAGTAGTGGAATATTCGATGGTTCAAGGTGATTTCGATTGCTATGCTCAGTTAAAATCAGCAGATGATTCAGGGGTTTTGAGTAAGTTGATTGAATGTAGGCTGTACCGAAATGGTGAAATTAAGCCCCTTAACCTCAAGTTGTTTTCTGATGAGCAGGTAAAATCCATCATGGCAACTCAAATTCACAATAAGTGGTGTGCTCGAATTCGCACTAATCACCGCGAAATGTTTTTTGGGTTTGAATATGATTACACTATGCACCAAGCACAGATGCTTTCAGATTCAATAACTAATGATGTTAAACGCAATGGACTTATTGATGCTATTTATTCAAACAAGTGTTTGGTATCAAGACCCATTTAAACACCTTTTAGTAAACCTTTGGCCAATGGCTGAGGGTTTACCCTAAAGTTGTTTGTATCGATGTTTCCTGTTTTTCAGTTCAGTCAAAACTGTACGCTCATGTTCTCCACTCGTTGAGCAATTCATTCGTGAATCTGGAGAGTTCAAAAAACCTGTTCATTTCGAACAATTCAACCCTCATGCGGGACATATCATCCCTCATGGGTATTGGTACGTCTCGCTTTTTTATTAGGAGATTTACCATGAAAATCAGGAAAATTCGTCTTCATCAAAACAATGCTCGGAAATTTGATATTTTATCAACATGCAATAGTAACTTAGATAAAATTGAGAAAAGAAATCGGGCAGAACATCGAAAAAAATCCATATTAAGATTTTTTAAAAACATAGGAAACTTATTTATAGTTTTCTTAATTGCATCTTCGATTGTTCTATTCATGATTTTGGTGCTGTCATTCAATCCTTAATATTTGCATTGCGAAGTTGTGGCATAAGAATTAAAATGCCTCAACTTTGCAAATATGCAAAATGTTTGATGCACGGTGAATCCTTATTTGAGCTGATTCTAATCATGAGTCTATTCTAATAAGAGTTCACCCGACGAACACATTTCTATGTGATCGAAAAATTAGGCCGCAAGCAGCCTGAATTGTTTGAGCTTTAAAGAGGATTTTTATCTTGGGCTTCTCTTACGCATCTTAGGAGCCCATAATTAAGAATCTTTACCAGTTTTTCACTGTTTGATAATTCAGCAAAAATTATCACCCGCTCATGTTCTCCACTCGTTGAGCAATTCATTCGTGAATCTGGAGAGTTAAAAAAATTCCAGTACCTTGAAAACGTACTGGGTTCAAAAATTGTGTTCGACTCCAACTCGAACGTTAGCAAAAATGGATCCTCAAATAGCCCCCTTGGGAGCTTTTTGTTGGATCCGACGTTTTTAAACCCTCATGCGGGACATATCATCCCTCATGGGCATTGGTACGTCTCGCTTTTTATTAGGAGATTTACCATGAAACAAGATTTATATCAGAAAATTACCGATAAAATCGTTGAGCACCTTGAATCAACGAATATAAAAGGTTGGAGCAAACCATGGTCATTTATCACTAATGATCAGTACAATGCAATCTCTGGAAAACGCTACCGTGGCATTAACCATATTCATCTTGCGCTTGTTGAGGCTGAACGTGGATACACCTCTAACCTCTGGCTTACCTTTAAGCAGGCAACGATGTTAGGATGCAGCGTTAAAAAGGGTGAGGTGTCTTCGGATATTGTATATTTTCAACAAGTATCAGTTCCAGATGCTGATGTTGAGCCTTCGGAAGAAAATCCCGCTCCCACCAAATCGTTTCCAATGATCAAAGGTTTTCACGTATTCAATGTGGATCAACTTGATGGTTATGATGGAGTGAAGCGAATTGGATTCAACAAAGACTATGATGATGTTTTTTCACCCATAGAAAAAGCTGAAGAACTTTTAGTAACCTCTGGAGCAGTTATTAGATATGTTGAAGGTGATAGAGCATTTTATACTCCTTTAACAGACCATATAACCATGCCATTACCTAAACAGTTCGTTTCAAGTGAAGCGTTTTATGCGGTTGCATTACATGAACTAACTCATTGGACTGGTCATTCGTTGAGATTAAATCGCACTTTTAGTGAACGTTCGAGTAGCAAATCTGATTATGCTTTTGAAGAATTGGTTGCTGAAATAGGTTCTGCATTCGTTTGTGGTCATCTTGGAATTGAAACTCAGACCATGGACAGCCATGTTAACTATCTCAAAAGTTGGCTTAAAGTTCTGAAACAGGACAAAAAAGCCATCTTCAAAGCTGCTGCTCTGGCCCAAAAAGCAAGTGATTTCATTATTGGTGTCAATTATGACTTCAACACTGAATCAACAGTAAAAGCAACATCAATTGCTGCTTAACTCCACGAAAGCCCTCATCCCATGATGAAGGCTTTCAGTTTACCCTCTGGGACAAATCATCCCACTGGGCATGATACGTCCCATTTTTTAGGAGATGTATCATGCTGTATGAGTTATTCTATGAAAATGGTGTTAGCTCTTTTTACGAAAACTGGCTCGATATCGCAAACGAGTTAGGATTTGAAGATCCAGATGCTGATGAAATTTGGGAGCTTGTACGTTGTTGTGATAAGCCACCTCATTTAGGTAATGCTTTTCAAGCGTACACACTTTCACAAATATGCTCTTGGCTAGAAGAGCGTGGTTACGATTGTGATTACTATGTGAACTCATTGGATACCCACCTGTTCATTGACGGTGAAGCAATATATGACAAAGAATCATTTTGGTCTAAAGTTGCTGAACTTGATAATTTAGTTGCTTAAACCTCGAAAGCCCTCATCTCAGGATGAAGGCTTTCATTCATTTACCCTCGTGGGACATATCATCCCACAAGGGCATGGTATGTCTCGCTTTTTTTAAAAGGAGAAGTACCATGCCAAACTGGTGTGAAAATAAACTCAAAATCGGGAATCCATCAAAGATTGCTGAGTTTGAACAAAAATATTTGACTCAAACGGATGATATATGGAATTTTGATTTCAATTCTGTCTTACCCAGACCAAAATCGTTGGATGAAATTACGGTTTTAGGATGGCCAGATGGGAAGAAAGAAATGTATCAACTCCTCAGTCAATTCGAGTTCGATAATGAAGCAGACAAGTTATTCAGAAGGGGATTGTTGACATTCAACGGTCGCAAAGTTGCCGATAACTTTGTAGGTGACAATGCGGAAGCGGTGGAGAAAGCCAAAGCACTTGTTGAGTCATCATTAGACTGCACAGAAGGGCGCGACAGGTTATTACAAGCCTTTTTGGAGGTGTTCAATGAAATCGTCTATGGCAAATCGGATTGGTATCAATGGAGTATTGAAAACTGGGGATGCAAATGGAGTTGTGCTCATTTTAGTATGGGTATAACTCCTGGCGAATACTTTTTTGATACTGCATGGGCACCACCGTTACCGCTTATTGAGGAACTTTCCGTGCGACACCCTGAATATCAAATTTCAGGCGCGTATTCTGAGCCTGGTGCCGACTTTGCGGGTAAATATACCGCATATGACAATGGCTACTTGTTGGATGCTGAGTTTGAAGTTCGAGAAATCATGAAATCGGAATTTGGATACAGCGATGATGATTTTGAAGACTGGGTTAATTAAGGAGAGCCATAATGTACTTAAATAATGAAGGAAAGAAGGCGTTGTTAGCAATGATTTATCTTGCTGCTGGTTGGGCATTCGGAACGCTCATTGTTTTGGTTGGACTCGTACTTAACCTATTTTAAAACCCTTTGGGGCATACCTTGCCCCATTGGAGCATGGTATGCCTTTTTTTTTGGAGAACTACCATGGATAAAAGTGTTAAAGTAAGCAAGGATGGATATGTTGAGTGTTGCTATTTTTTTGACGGAAGACGCATTGTTGAAGAACATGTTTATTTTGAAGACACTTGCTATTTTGCTGTTAATGTCAAAGCGGCTCACGAAGTAGGCTGTATTGATCAAGTGAACTCACTGTTGTCAGAATATTCAATCACGATTGTGTATGAGCAACCTGCACTATTTGTGACGGTTCTAGATGACGATGGTAATATGTCAGGAAATCTGAAGAATGGCACCAGAATTGCCATTGATGAGTGGCATATCGTTATTGACCAACGAGCTAGTGTGCAAAAAAATCGCTTGCTTGAAGCTATTGATTCTGATGACATCGTTCCAACCCTGATGAGGGAGTTTTGTCGCGGTCTTTCAATCTGTGTGGAGGAGTTCGATTATTGGTTTGGTTACATAAATCAATTTGGAACTTGGGACCTTAATATTCACTGCGATGAAGACGAACCTGTTGTCACAACTGATGACACGGGTTCATGGTGTTGGGTCAAAGCGGATGCTTATCCTGTTTTACTCGATTCAAAAGGTTACGCGGTAACACAAACGGAGTTTTTGGTGCACCTGGGAACATTTCGTTCCTATTCAATAGCTTCGTTTATGTTCGCAAAGCATTGATTAATTTTCAACCGCTTGTGTTAGAATTTAATCGAAAACACCTTTTAGTAAACCTTTGGTCAGTGGCTGAGGGTTTACCCTAAAGTTGTTTGTATCGATGTTTCCTGTTTTTCAGTTCAGTCAAAACTGTACGCTCATGTTCTCCACTCGTTGAGCAATTCATTCGTGAATCTGGAGAGTTCAAAAAACCTGTTCATTTCGAACAATTCAACCCTCATGCGGGACATATCATCCCTCATGGGCATTGGTACGTCTCGCTTTTTTATTAGGAGATTTACCATGGGCGCAGGATTTGGCCATACTTTTACCACCGATCACCCTCATGAACAAGGTTCATTCCCAGCTTTGGCTTTCATGTTCAACGACATGGAACCTGAAGATTTGGGTGAATTTGATTTTGACGACCTGTACTCTGATTTAACGAGTATTGAGTCAGTCGAAATAACTTTGAAAGGTCGAACTTTTCAAGTTGATGTTCATGTTGAATCAACTTACTACGGCGATGATTACTGCATTGTACCCAGAGATTCAATTTGGGGTGCATATAGTGATGCTGTATGGGATGAGCGAACGTTTAACCCCAACATTAGCAACACCAACATTGATTGGGACAAAGTAGCACATGCGGTTTCTGCATCCCATCTGTGCGCACTATTTAATCAAGCAGTGTTAAAAGAGGTGATGCAGATGTATCCGTACCTTAAAACACGTGAGAGAATTTGCGGTTGGCTTGGAACTTCGTATGTGCCGTTAGCAGATATGATGAATCAGTATTTGCATTAAAACCTTTTGGACTATCAGAGCGAATTGTTCGTGCTTTGGCAGCCTAAATTCATTAAACCCTCTGGGACAAATCATCCCATTGGGCATGATGCGTCCCTTTTTTGTTAAGGAGATGTATCGTGCCAATAATTTGCACATTTTATGGCATCAAAATATTGATGTTCTTTCTTGATCACAACCCACCGCATTTTCATGTAGTGTACGGTGAATTTAAGGCTGTGGTTGACATTCAAACCCTCGAAATACTAAAGGGTGAGTTGCCAAACAGGGCGTTGATTCTAGTTAAGGATTGGGCATCCATCCATATAGATGAACTTTTACAGAACTGGTATTATTGTCAAAAAGAACCTGAAAAGGTGTTTAAGATATTACCTTTGGTGTAGGAGAATATTATGAAAACCATAGAAATTGATCAATCAAAACTTCCTAATAAACCTTGGAATTCAAATTTAGGGCAGGAAGGTGGAAATATGAAACATTCTGATGAAGTTATTGAGGTTCGTGTTTTGGCACACCTTGAATTGCTTGTGAAATTTTTTGATGGCACTTCTGGTGTTGTCAAATTTTTACCCACACAACTGAACAGAGTATTCAAACCACTAAATGACCCTGAGTTCTTCAAACTAGTGACTTGTAAAGATGGTTATGTATCTTGGCCTGGGGAAATTGACTTGGCTCCCGATGCAATGCACCAAATATTTCAAGAAAACGACGTTTGGATTGTTCCAGGATTTTAATTAGATTTTTAACCCTCATGGGACGCACCGTCCCCTTGGGCATGATGCGCCCCCTTTTTTAGGAGATGTATCATGAGTTTAAACAAGTATGAGCAATTTGCATTAGGGCACTATTTTCATTCGTATCCAAGTAATCTCGGTTTTTGGGACATCATCAATGCAATGAGTTCGAATGCGCATGATGTAACAGAGACCTACAAACAGATTACTGAGCAGCTTGTTTTGTGTGAGCAGTATGAGTTTTCTGATCTACGTCAAATAGCTGAAGACATACAAATGATGGTTGCTGTTCTGGAAAGTCTATTCGTTGAACGTCCACCAATGACGGTCGAAGGCAAGCAATTGAGAGCTGTATTTCAATCGCTTGGTGAACCGAAATCGATTGAAGTGATGTTGGATTCAAGTTTTGAATGTGATGCCACAGTCAATGGAATTGATTTCGATACCGATAATGGTGTGAATGTTATTGACGAAATTGAGCAAAATAAAATCAAGACCGCTTTACTGAATATTTCACGGCATTGTTTGAACGAAAAATTCCCAGGTTGGGAAGGATCGAGCAGAGTCGGGTTGTATTTTAACCTTGATGGTTCTGTTCACATTGATTTTCAGTGGGTACGTACTGAAGAATCTGAAGCAATAATGCAACTATAAACTTTATCCAAACCCCTGCGGGATTAACCATCCCGTAGGGTGGTTTTTCTCGCTAATTTTTAGGAGAAATACCATGGGAATAGAAGCACATTTAATTGCGCAACATTACTTTTCAGCAACTTTTGCAAATGATGCGCCGTTGGTAGAAAAAATCCAGTCATTGGATCTTGATTTTTTACCAGAAGGCTGGGTTGTAAACACTTTGCGATGCACACCACTTAAATGGTATAAGGATTACCATATCTTTGACTGGTTCATTAAACACTGTGAAGCAAGCTACGAAAGTGAAGTGAGAATTGAACCAAATGACTTAAAGAGACTCAGAGATGAGTGTTCTCAGATATTGGCAAACAATGAATTGGCAGAAACTTTGATTCCAGAAGGTCATGGCGACTACGATGATTGGTATTACGACAACATCAAAATGACCCACGATGAACTAGACAAAATACTGTCGAACCAATTGTGTGACAGATGGGAATTTTATCTTTGTATTTGTTAAATAACCCTCAAGGGACACAACATCCCATCAGGGCATGATGTGTCCCTTTTTAATTTTAGGAGAAACATCATGCGTAATTTAATAAACACTTTAGCTAATTGGCAATTCACTGATTGTGGCAAAAACTATCTGCTGGGAAGATCGTATATTTTTTCAGATGACAATCTTAGCTTAATGAATGAAGAGCCTGACACATGGCGATTTGATGGCATTGAAGGTGACATTGACAATTCAGAAGAACTAACTCAGAGAGAGCGTTTGGAAGAAACGAATGATTTTTGGTTTGAGCGCCTGGATTCAGCTGGTGAACCAACTGAAGATTATAGAGTACTTGAATGCCCATTTGGTTTTGTAGGTGACCAACACGAATTGGTTTGCCAAAAAACTGACAGAGAAATTCTCGTTGAAATTGTCGATGTTAAAGTTAGACGCATTCGTGGTCGCTGGTACTGGGTTTGCAAGTATTCTGAGGATTTGGTTCACGATAGAGAATTGGATATTGCAGACTGGCACTTAGAACACTCAGGTCAAAAGCCTCAGTCAATAGCTGTCATCAATATTGAAGAGTTTAAACCTTTCACGGTTGGTGATGACTGTGCCTCAATTGGTTATTGGATGGGGGAGGGTGATAGTCTTGAGTTTCAGATTGTAGCCACGCTAAGTAATATTGTTCACCATTACAATCCGACCGCTTTTTTTCGGAAAGTACAAAAAGTAGCCTCCATTGTAGGAAGGGGGTGGGCAAGTCCTGCGAACATTGAGATTTATCATCGCAAAGATACGCCTGACTATCTCAACTCCGATGGAGGTTCAAAATGAAAAATCAATATTTCATACCATTTAACGGGCAACATTATTTAGCACGAACATTGGCAACATCCGATGGTTGTATATTTCATGTTGCAGACTATGCACTTTGGGAAGCCATCGAAGCCGTTGATGAAACAGAAACTGATTTGCGCAAGCAAGGGCATTTGCTTGACTCAGGAATAGTGCACTTTACAACACCTGAAGAAATGAATCTGCCAGACATCATGCTTGAAAATTTGATTTATAATTGAATGACAAAAGCCACCAAATTTGGTGGCTTTTGCTTTTTAGGAGATGTACCTACACAAGGGGCTCAGACCCTCATCCTCGCTTGCCTTGCTACATCAATTGTATGATACCTAACTAAAAATAATTTTGCACTTTATTTTTCAGAAATTTGCTTATTCAACTGCTGAATTTGCAAGCGAAGTTGTGCTTCAACAGTTTTGGATGCTAGTAATTGTCTTTCTAAGGCACCAACTGCCAATTGGAAATCTGCTCGAGCTTGTGCCAGATTTTGTCTTTCATTTTCGACTTGCATATTGGATGACTTCCATTGCTCGTTAAGGTATTCCTTATCACTCTGACTGCGCTGAATTTCATCCTGAAGCTGACTTTCATGTTTTTCGATTAGTGCAGAAATTTTGTTGTCACGCTTTACCAATTCGTCTTCTAATGAAGTTATCAAATCTCTGTCTGATTGTGATTTGGCTTCACTGACAGCCTTATATTGCTCGTGCGCAGTGTTTAGATCTAATATTTGCTTCTCTAAATCCCTAACTTGATTATTTAAAGCGGCTTCTTGTTCCGTGAGGAGTTCAATGATCTGTTTGTCTTCAATCTGCTTTTGTTGTAGTAGAATTCTTTCAGACTCAAATTTTTGCTGTTCATGAGCGAAGACACTTTGCGCTTGCGCCGCAGCTTTATCCCATAATGTATGAAGTTGAGCACCAAATAGATTGGTGATCTCATCAGGGACCCCCGCAACATTTACCGACACCCTTGAAAGTTCACGCAATTCCGACCAAAACAACTGAACATCACTATGGATATCAGTCATGCTACCTTGTTTGATAAGGTTATGCACAGTATTAGCACCAGGTTGAATTCCATAGTCATAAAATAATGAACGACACACTGCGAGAACGAGCCCCTGACGACCTAGTTTTTTTGCTTTGAGTGAATCAATTAATTCTTTAAGTTGTATTTCAGTATCCAGATCTATTTTTTTGGGGGGCATCACACATCCTTCAGGCTATCCAGCGAATAACGCCAGCGATATTTATTATAGAAAATATTGTGTTTAGAACCAAATACTGAGCATCCTTCTGTCGCATTGCTATGACTGCCAATACAACGCTTGCAGCGAGAAACCCAACATAACCGTATTTTGAGTAAGACACATTTAAAGAGAGCAGTAGGGCAGACGCAATGTTTAGCACAACAGCGATCCATTTGGTTTGTTCAATCATAATCGTCATCAATCAAGTATTTACGGTCATTTTATCAATTCTGTGGTATTTTTGCAATAATTACTTATTATTTATTACGTTAATATCTTAATTAAATATTGCATTCTTTAACGATTACTACTATAATCGTCATAAATGATGCAAAAAGGCAATTTTGAGTTGTTCAACAAAATTTTTCCGTGAAACATTGCTGAATAATTAAGGATAAAATCCTATATTCTCATTTATAATCAATGAGTTAATATTTTTAAAAATCGATACAAATTTTGCGTGAAACATATTACTTCGGACAAAAGATGAGAAGTTATAGAATCGATACAAGGCAAATCAACGGAACCGAACGGTTTGTGGTTGCACTGTATGACGATGGTTTAGAAATTTTTGATTTTGTATTGATCGACTGGAGTTCTGTATTGAACACCATCGAATGCTGGGAACTAAAAGGGGACTCATGGCTTCAAGAGTCTCATCAAACTGGATAAGGTACTCTCCTACCTTGCCTTTCGGGGCAACCCAGAGCCAGTCAGCTGTGAGGGCGGCTGACTGGCTCGCAAGATGGGTTATTTCATTAAGATTTGAGTCAATTTATTGGAGGTTGTAATGGTACAAGCTGAATTAGAAAACTTTGAAGTACAGTTGGTCCAAGGCAGTACAAAAAAAGCGATGCACAGCGCAAACGCATCTTCTCGCGACCTCTGGCAAGTTGAAATTGAATCAATCCGTGTGATTGACAATTTCAATGTCCGCATCAAAGATGACAAATACGATGCTCACATCCGTGCTTTGGCAGACTCGATGAAATTCGAAGGGTTTTATCAAGACAAACCGCTTGCTGGTTATGTCGCCAAAGATGGTGAAGCAGAAATCATCTATATTACCGATGGTCACTGCCGTTACGAGGCTGTGAAACTGGCTATTTCTGAAGGCGCAGAGATTGCGCGTGTCCCAGTTGTTGTCGCTCCTCCTGGTAGATCCATGGAAGACTTGATTGTTGGCCTGGTGCGTTCCAACTCAGGGAAGCCGCTTGAACCCTACGAAATTGGCATTGTATGTAAACGTCTGGTCAATTACGGTTGGGAACTGGATGCCATTGCATCTCGGCTTGGATTCTCTGAAAAATACGTCGAGGGCCTGCTCATGCTCATGGCAGCACCCATTGAAATCCGCAACATGGTACAGAACGGCGAGGTTTCAGCTTCAACAGCCATTGAAGCACTTCGCAAGCATGGCGGGCAAGCTTTGGCAAAACTTCAAAAGGGTTTAGACAATGCCAAAGCCGCTGGTGGCGAACGTGTAACCAAGAAGCACTTGCCCGAAGTGATTTTCAAGAAGAAGGTTGCAAAAGCCGCACCTCAATTCTTCTCATCACTCCAAGCTGTGAAAGCCGATCCAGGGTATGAACACATTTCACCTGAACTCAGAGAAAAACTTGATGTGTTAATGGCTGAATTTAGCGATTTGGAATTGAGTTCCAAAATAGCAATCTAATTTAGATGATAAAAAACATGAGCGATATAACATACACACCCGAACCGTCAGAGAAACCTTATAACCTTCCAAAATGGGCTGCGATACTTTTGATATTCAGTCGCATTTGTACCAAACCAATTTTCATAATACCTTGTTTAATTTTTCTTGTTGTGATTCGCTTTGAGGTGGAGAGCAATTGGGAGGCATTTTTGGGCTGTTTATTATTTGCTCATTCATGGTTGTGGATTTTGTATTTTCACTTTCTAACAAGAATCTCAGACGTTGATTTAAAGAAATATTTAGAAACCATCGCTCAAGGGACTGGCTTTGGACGCTGGTTAATTGAAAAAGTAAATTCTAAAGAGTATTAATTTTGAGGAGGTATGATGACTGCAAGTGAACAAAAACTAAAACAAAGATACGTAGATGCAAAAAATCATCCTTCGTGTAAAAACTGCATCTGGATGAAAGAATTCTATTCAGACAGATTAAAACCTACTAAAAGTGTTTTTTGTTTTAAAGGCGATTTTAGACTTCCAAATGTGGGTGGAATTTGTGATTTGCACCAAATGAAATCCGAACAATAAATAGTTTGGATTTTGTGTAATAGCTAAAATTTAGGAGAAAAAATGACTGCAATTATTGAAGTTTTGTTGATTTGTGATGGAGAGGCATGTGCTGAAGGCGAACCGTTTGGTGTGGACGTTAAACGCAGTACAGCGCGTGAACAAAGAGCGGCGGCTGCATACTCTGGGTGGGTTTATTCTCAAGGAAAAGATTATTGCCCTGAGTGCGCCCTAAAACTCAAATCGAGAGCAAGGAAGTCAAAAAATGAACTCTGAACAATTTGCTCCAAACTACGAATTAGTCATCGACAACTTCGCAGGTGGTGGCGGCGCTTCGACTGGTATCGAATCCGCCATTGGTCGCGCGATTGACATTGCGATTAACCATGATGAACAAGCAATTGCAATGCACCGCATCAATCACCCACAAACAAAACATTATTGTGAATCCGTTTGGGACATTGATCCCATCGAGGTGACGAATGGCCAACCCGTTGGTTTGGTTTGGCTATCGCCTGATTGCAAACACTTTAGCAAAGCCAAAGGCGGCAAACCAGTGGAAAAGAAAATCCGTGGCTTGGCATGGGTCGCTTTGCGTTGGATTGCAAAGGTCAAGCCCCGTGTGGTTATGCTAGAAAACGTCGAGGAATTCAAGACGTGGGGGCCATTGATAGAAGATGAGTCAGGAAATACCTATCCAGATCCAAACCGTCGTGGCGAGACATTTAATAGTTTCGTAAGGCAAATTGAGTCCCACGGTTATAAAGTTGAGTTTAATGAGTTGAGAGCCTGTGATTACGGCGCACCAACGATACGCAAGCGATTATTCATGATCGCACGTCGTGATGGTCTACCAATTGTTTGGCCAGTACCAACTCACGGTTCCCCAGAAAGCATTGGTGTACATAATGGTGAATTTCAACCGTGGCGCACAGCTGGCGAATGTATTGATTGGTCAATACCCTGTCCTTCAATATTTGATCGTAAAAAACCTTTGGCAGAAGCAACATTAAAGCGCGTTGCCAAAGGCATCATGCGGTATGTGGTTGAATCTGCGAATCCATTCATTATTGGAATTGGTGGGCCAGCATACTCACGCAAACCTACATCCAGTTTAAAACCAATAGGAACTCTGCCAGCGTCTGGGAACTACAAAGCTGTCGTTTGCCCTACGATTGTACCGATAGCACACTACAACGGCTCTACTCCCACATACGATGCCAATAAACCATTAAATACGATTACGGCTCACCCCAAAGGTGGCAGTCATGCTTTAGCGACCGCATTCCTAGCAAAGCATTTCACTGGCAAAGTCGGAAGTGATTTAAATGACCCTATTGGTACAGTGACTGCGATTGACCATCATAGCCTTGTCACGGCTTCTATTATCAAATTCAACACAGGAGCGATTGGATTTGGGTTGGATGAACCTACGCACACGATCACCGCTGGCGGCACTCAGAAGAGACCTGGTACGGCGTGCACCATGGGATTGGTAACCAGTAATTTGGTTAAACATGATGAAAATAATGAAACGCTAATTTCCAATCACGCGAATGAAGTAAAGGCATTTCTGATCAGTTATTACGGCAATGACTCAGGTGTGGATGAACTAGATAATCCACTGAGAACCATCACCAGTCGAGAGAGATTTGGACTTGTAACTATTCAAGGTCAAGAGTATCAGATAGTTGATATTGGCTTGAGAATGCTGACACCACGAGAGTTGTATCGCGCACAAGGGTTCCCAGAATATTACATTATTGGTGATGACCCAAATCAAGGACTTTCTTTGCCAAAATACGCGCAAGTGCGTATGTGTGGGAATAGCGTTTCACCAAACGTGGCTGAAGCGTTGGTGAAAGCCAACTTTAACCGCGAAACGTCTATCAACCAACATGTCGCTGCTTGATAAAGCCGTGAACGTTAAAGAGTTTTATCACTTAGATGGAGTTTAAAATGATGAGCAATATGATAAATGGTCAAATCGAGCGAGTCGATTTTGTTGCCAACACTATAACTATAAAAGTGTTTGATTCAAAATTTCATGTCAGTAACGATAAAGTGGTTGTGATTCAAGACCCAAGTGAGGGAGAAAACACAAAAACACTTAATCACGACAAAAGTGACTCATTATTTGTTGAAAAAAAAGACGATCAAATTATCACATTTCTTCATCTTGTAATGCCTGATGATTCGATGGTAGTTTATCAGGCTCTTTCTGGTCAAGAGGTTTTTTGTGAATTTGATATCACTTCCCTTGTGAAGAATCACATTTTCTTTTCGGAGTCTGGGGCAGAAAATGATCGAACAGTTGATGTGGATCAAAAAGAAGTTTTTGGCTTTTTAAGACAAAAATTTGTTGAGGCTATCGCTTTGATTGATACAATTAAATACGGTAAATAAGGGGGGCAAATGACTAAAATTGAAAAGGTTCAATTGGTTGTGGCGCTGGTTCTGTTGTCTTTGGCGCTCTGGCTTGTATTGTTCGCCGATCGTAATGATATTTTTCAAATAGAGATGGTTGCGGCTTTATCGTTTTGCATTGCCGCGTATATGTTGTTAAAAAGACTACCTACACCAGAGCAATATAGCCAAAACTTAAAAGGAGTAATTATGAAAAATAAAATTGAAATTCTAAAAGACTTTTTTACAGGGGTGTTGGCTATTTTGATTATTTTATGTCCATTAGTAGTTATTGGCTATTTTATTTATGATGGGGTAGGAGCAACAAAACAGGAGGTCAATCAAATTATTGACAATCAATTTAATGAGCGTATTTCGAGCGGCAACTGTGTTGTATCAGGAACCGAGGAAATATGGAAATCTGGTGATGTCGATGTCATCATCGTTAAGAAATACAATTGTGCTGACGGATCAATTTTAAAACGCGATTATGGCGAAAAGCCAATATCAAGGCTAAAGAGCAAATGGCATTGGTAGATTTTAAAGTATGAAACAAAGCCTACTAACTTTCCTTCGGACAATCGGGATCACTATCCACGAAGTCGAAAAATTACCAGAAACAGGGTTCCTTGAATCGATATTACTCAAGGATGGAGAGATGTACATTTTGCCCGAAGCCAAAATATCTAGCATTTTACATGAAGCTGGTCACTTGGCTATCATTCCCGCGCAATTTCGCCACTTCGCATCTGGTGATTTGCGTGGCTTGCAGCAGATGTTTGATGCGCTTGACAATGAACCACTCGATTCACCTTTGATGAGAGCCGCACTTCAGTGTGGCGACACTGAAGCCACCGCTTGGGCTTATGCCGTTGGTGTGCATCTTGGCATTCCTGAGAAACTCATCATCCAGGATGATGAGTACAGTGGCACAGGCAACGAAATTCGTGCTGTGGTGGCAATAGGTCATTACTTGGGAGTACATGGATTACAACACGCAGGTATGTGTAATAAGCGCGATTGGCCTCGATTAATTCGATGGGTACAAATCTGAAATGAACGATGAACTGTCGTCTACCACTAAATCGGCTCTTAGCAACCACTTTGGTGATTCAACGCTTGTTTCGAACGATACGATAGCTATTGCAACGTGGTTGAATTCGTATCGTAACCGTTCAAAGGAAACGATACGTTCGTTTAGTAAAGAAGCCATTAGGTTTTTGATGTGGGTGGAACTGCGCAAAGGGCAGGGTGATTCGCTATTGCGTGGCGTGACCGCTGAAGACGCGAACGAATATTTGGACTTTTTAACTGCGCCCCAAACCTACCCAGTTTGGATACTCAAGAAATATGGTTACTCTCGTCAGCCATTTCATGGCAAAGGCTTGAGCCGAGAGTCAATTCGTCAAGCAGTTATAATTCTCAATCGAATGTTTTCCGTGCTACAAAACATTCAAATTGGCCAACACATACCATACGTTCAGCTCAATCCATTTGTGCTGGTGAAGGCAATGCCAATTTCGCAAGATTTTGACATCAGCAAAGCCCTCACAAAGGAAGAATGGTCAATGGTGCAAGACACAATTGAATTGCTACCTCGCGATACCAAACGTGAGCAATTCCATTACTATCGTACTCGATGGATTTTTCAACTACTTTACCGCCTGTGGGTTCGACGTGCGACATTAAGTTCACTCAAGATGGGCGATTTTTTTCCATCAAGTGACGGTTGGATGATCCAAGTTACCAGTAAAGGTAATAAAACAGCCTCTCTAATAGCCTCAACAAAACTCATGAGTGCATTGAAGGAGTATCGGTCCGCCTTGGAATTACCAGAATTGCCAACTCCAAACGATTCAAGACCATTGGTTAGCACATTGTATGATCCATATATGCCACTGAGTCCTGAATCCTTATATGCGGTTTGTCGAGTCATTTATCGTGCTACGGCTGAACGAGTTGCTGAGACACATCCATACTCGGCAGAAAAGCTTAGAAAAGCAGGCCCGCACACCATGAGGCACACAGGCATTTCTCACGCAATCTACAGTGGGGTTTCTTTGACGCATGTGAACAAACAGGCAATGCACGCAAATATCCAAACTACAGTACGATACGTTCAAGCACAAAAGGATATTATGATGGATGAGTTCGAAAAATGTGACTAAATTCTGTCATCATTGAAACTGAACTATTGTTCATTTGCACGTATAAACTCCCAGTTTGCCAAAATGCGCAAGTTTGTGCAAACGCCTTAATTCATCTTTACCGTTTTACCTCACATCAAATTCATAGTACACTATTTGAAATTAGTTACTTTTTTCAAATAGTGTGCTATGAACCTATCTACTTTTACCCACCAAATTTTCAAGTATTCCGCAAGTGCAGTCCATTTGCAAGTCCCGTTATACCTTCAAAACGTTCACGCGGGCTTTCCATCGCCAGCTGAGTCATACGTTGACAGTGCGCTTGACTTCAACGATTACCTGGTCAGTAACCCTAACGCCACGTTTGCCGTGTACAGCTCTGGTGACTCAATGATTAATGTCGGCATCTATCCTGGTGACTTGCTTGTGTTTGACCGTTCCATCACGCCGAACAACGGTGACATCATCGTTGCCAGTGTAGGAGGGGAGTTCACCGTGAAGCGACTGGTGTTCACAGCTTTGGGAATTGAACTTCACCCTGAAAATTCCTCTGGCCAATACTCAATCATTCGACCTACCGATGGCGTTGAAATCACTTTGGTAGGCGTGCTGACGCATTCGATCAAGCGGTTCAGGAAGGCATAGCATGCCAAAAGCCAATATATGTCATTGCACAAAAATCACAAAACAAAAATATTTGCAAAACAATTAAAAAACGCTTGCATGTATTATTATTATTCCGTGAATAATACTAAACATGGAAGCAACAAAGCGACCAACACCAGCGGGCGGTGAGTAGCCCGAAAAACCTAAAGGAGTATCAAAATGAACAAAACCGAAATTATCGCATCTACATTTTACAGCGTTAATACAGAGCCTGCATATGAGTGTATGCTGACAGTTAAAGTCGGCGAAAATCAGGTTGTAATTAATGCCCACGGAGACGACGAATATAGCAACGTTATATTCAATTATGAAGATGCAGACCACACCGCAGCAGAGAATTTCGACATGACAGCACACGAAGTATTTGAGCTTATTTGGAAAGAGCACGGCATTGAAAACAATTATGGCTTTCTCGAAGAATTCGCTGATGTAAAATTCTAAGTGAGAACAAAACAAAACCCCAGCGTTCAGTGATGCTGGGGTGGTGTGCACCAATCGTGAGGCTTTAGCAGACAGTTTATTGTAAATTTAAGGGGTACAAAATGAAAATCAATCAAAATCAAATCTTTGGAAAAACACATACTCAATTTTCTATTGATGAAAAATTATGGCTGGTAGAGGGTGAAGAATGCTGGGAAACGGTTGACCCAGTACAAGATGAATATGGTTTTAACGACTGGGATACGCCACCAGCAGGCGCGACGCATTACGGGCATTATGTGGGCTACAACTCATTTATAGTTCGTGCAATTGTGATTGAAATAGAATTTTCAGATGACAAAATTTCGTTCACACGTGCAATGAAAGCAGCAATATTTTTTTCAGAAAAATGGCGCGACAGAACAATAAAAACTTGGTTCAGATGCAGTAAAGAAGCGGAGGCGGCTTTAATGAATCGTTCAACAACCCCCGTTTGGACTGTTTTATACAATGAAGAATTTGTTGTAGTTACTACAGCGCAGGCAAAAAGTCTTGGTTATACAGATAATGACGAATCTTTCGTTGCAATAGATAATAAAGACGGTGGTTTTAAGTGGATTCCAATAAAATCAAGAGTGATTAATGCCTAAATTTGACAAGCGCGTCTGCCGCCCACGCGATGAAGTGGTGGCAATTGCCAAAGCGTACCCGCAGGCATGGGTGCAAATTGATGAGTTTAGGGCGGACAGAGGGCATGGATTGCCCGCATGGGCAGACTGGTGTTTTATCCCGCTCGCGGCGACTTATGCAATCGTGAGCGCACAGCACGGCACAAACAGACTCAACGTGTACACTGTCGGCGATGTTGCCAAACTCGCGGCATTGGGGACGTGGCGCGTGACACAGGGTATCTATCGCTTTGACCCTGCGGTATATGACCCCATCCGCGAAACACCGCTAAACAATGATTTACCGTGCGATGTATTGTATCGATTGCCCGAGTGGTGCATCTACATTGAGACACCAGACATGACGCACGACGGCGTGCGCGTGTACGGCGTGTATGTGCACCTGGAGCAAGACCAAAACGACGGCAGACACGAGTTGAGATTGTTGCTCGATACTGATAATCAGTTAATCGCCGTGCCGTTGCACATCGGCACATGGTCACTCACAGAGTCGCTCAGACGCGCGTACGGCGAGGCGGTCAAGTATGACGCGGACGGCGTATTAGATACCAGTTACATTGAGCCGCTCACAAAAGTAGTGGCGCAGATTGTGTCGCTGATTATCTACATCTGTACACAAGCATCCGAGATTGACGGCACACCCACCAATCCAACACCAAAAAAAGTGCGCGGGCAATGGCGGCTTTTCCCCGCAGAAAAAGCACGGACTTGGAATGTTGGGGTGCGCATGGGTGCGGCACTCAGACGTGCGTATCACGCGAGCGAAACTGGTCAGGCGCATGGCGGCACAGTGCGGCCGCACATCCGCCGTGCGCATTGGCACAGTTATTGGGTGGGTAGTGGCGATGACAAAAAAATCAATGTCAAATGGTTGCCGCCGATTGCTGTCAATTTAGATGATGATGTACTGCCAGCAGTGGTACGCAAAGTGGAGTAACAAATATGGCAAACGCACAAACAAAACACAGTATTAAACTACGCAGATCAACACGCGCACAGCACGCAGAGCGAGTGCGCTCGGAAGGAGTGCGTATCGATGTGTCATTGCTCGATGCGGACGACACAGGCTACGTGCCGCGTATGAAACAACTCATTGCAGACCATGGCACAGCACCAGCGGCATTGCGCTTTTTGCTTGATTTTTATCAAAAAAATCAGCATCCAAAGTGATTGATGCGTGGGCTGCGGTATGTCGCTTGCTCGAATGTTTGCCAACTCTTTCGCATAGACCGCACCCAATTCATTACCGCCAACTAAAAACGATTTACCGCTTCTGAAAAAATAATCTCATATCGACCACATTCTGCGGCTAAGTAATTAATAAGCAACACCAATCGAATTGGGCGAGGATATTTATTTGTGGCTTTGCGGGCGAAGATTTTGTTTTCGGAGGGTGAACACAAAACCAAGAAACCATAAGTCATTGATATTGCTTGCAATTTCGAAATTTTTAACGATATGCAAAAACCACGGTGATGCACTTTGTCCTTTTATTTTTGGAATAACTCATGTACGCACTCATTGACGGCAACTGTTTCTACGCATCCTGTGAGCGGGTATTTCGTCCCGATCTCGCGGGTGTGCCTATCGTCGTACTATCGAACAACGACGGTTGCGTGGTCACGCGCACAGCTGAAGCCAAAGCCTTGGGCATCAAGATGGGCGAACCATTGTTCAAAATAAAGCACCTGGTGCGACAGAACCGTGTGCAGGTGTTCTCATCGAACTACGAGCTGTATGCTGATATGTCCCGACGCATGATGAACACTGTGGCCACACTCGTGCCACGCATCGAGGTGTATTCAATCGATGAGTGCTTTGCTGACCTGTCGGGGATGGAACATTATTCTCAATTTATGGGGGCTGGGCAAAATGACGCAAGCCCATCATCAGCATTCATGCGCTTTGGGGAGATATCCAACCAAGCATCAGCAAGCTCTGGGCAAAACACTGGGCTACTCACGCTCGGATTCAGCATCCGTGCGCGAGTACTTCAGTGGACAGGCATACCCACGTGCGTGGGCATCGCTCCTACCAAAACCCTTGCCAAATTCTGCAATCACTTGGCCAAACGCCATGCCGTGTTCAAAGGGGTGGTGGACTGGAATGCCTGGACACCTGCCATTCAACAACGAGCTTTGGCCAGCGAAGACGTGACTGAAGTATGGGGCATTGGTCGGCAGATCGGGCGATCTTTGAATGCCATGGGCATTAAGACCGCTGCTGACCTTGCCAACGCACCACCGCACACCATACGCAAGATGTTCGGCGTGGTAGTCGAGAGGACGCAGCGTGAGTTGCAAGGCATTGAGTGCTTGGAGCTGGAGGACGTTGCACCCAAACGACAGCAGATAGTTCGCAGTCGAAGTTTTGGTCAGCCAATCACCGCCTTGGATGGGCTGTCTGCATCACTCGCGCACCACGTAGCAGATGCTGCGCAAAAGTTACGAGGGCAGGGTAGTGTGACCCATGCAATTCAGGTGTTCATCAACACCAACCCGTTTAAGGCTGATTTGCCCCAATACAGTGGCTCAGATTGCGTTGCAATCCCTGCGGGTACATCTGACACCATCAAACTGAATCAAATTGCTCAGAAGGCGTTAAAATCGATTTACAAGAATGGATATGAGTACAAAAAGTGTGGTGTCGTGTTATCAGGAATTGAATCATCATCTAGCCAAGCACAGCTTGACTGGATTGATCCTGGTGACTGCGACAAACGCATCGAACTCATGCGATGCATCGATGGGCTGAACAACCGCTTTGGCCGTGGTTCTGTCAAGCTCGGCACCGAAGTATTGAACCAAACTTGGTCAATGCGTCGTGATAAACTAAGCCCGAAGTACACCACACGATTTGCCGAGTTGCTCAGAATTTGACCGATTTAAAGAAATTCCCTATATGTAGCGGGGTCGCTGTAATTTGTTTGTCATTAATCACAGGATTATCCACAGAATTTGGGGATAATGTTTAATTCGCCATCCCTGTAGGCTTTATAATATTAGCATTATCATCAAAATGCTCAAGTACATTGCCAATATAGCCAAGAACCCATTCAAAGTGATCTGGAGTTAGTACAATACAAGTACTCCTGTCTTTAAATTTTAATGTCAATTCCAGCATGTTTTCTTTGGTTACATGACCATCAAAATCTACAACTATGTCAGTTGGTTTTATCAACTCAACCTCATCCATTGTTAACTTTGGAGCCTCTCTTTTCATAACTACTTCCAACGCATCTGGATTTATATTGATTCGATTTTGCGTCAAGTAAACGTAATATTCGTAGAGTGCTGCTTTCAATTTATCAACCACTGTGGGATAAGGCCACCCACAAAATAAAACATCTGTGCTGTTTTCAAAGCAGAACTTCAGAACAATTGCTTTAAGCAATTGTTGGGATACTGAAGCAGATATAGAAAAGGCTTTAACTTGTGCTTTATCTTTGCTCATAATGAACCTTTGCTGCCAATATTTGACTTAACTTCCAACTTCACAAAAGCGTTGTTTACGTTTTTTGTTCTATTTATACCTCATTTTACAAATCACTACTAAAAAACCATTTCTGTCAACCAAGAAAGTGTTTGTTTTTGAAGATTTGTCAACCAGTTCACACCTATTTTAGACAGTTTGTCAACCAACTTCGTTCAAAGCATTGCGATCAATTAGTGCATTATGCTATCAACAGGTCGACATTTTGCAATCGGAGCCATGTTGTTCGGTTTCCAGTGACATTTCATTTTGAGTTTTTAAGTTTGATGGAGCTGGTACCCATTTCATATTACATTCATTCCAGTACCAATAGCGACCCTCGAACCATTGAATTTCTAATCTAATTCCATTGATGTAGCCGATTTCATATGTTGTTTTCATATTACTCCTTGTACTTTATTACCATACCTTTTTTCCAAAATCACCACTTGAATTTTGGCCATTCTGTCCAGTCATGGAAATCTTGTGGGTGACTATTCTGAGCTGTTGCAAGTTCTTGAAGCTCATTTTCAAAAGCTTTGTAGTCAACTCCCTGGGGAAATAGACTGCTCAAAATACTTGGCAATTTCTTCAATCGGGCTTTCAGTGTTGTTCCCGAAAACACGAACTCACGGCATTTCATAAAAACAAATTCAGTTAGGTAGTCCTTCGAAACAAAGCCAAACTCTTTGACCCATCCCATAACTTTTTTTGAGATGTTCGCATCATGCTCATCAAGCGCGTTTTCAATGCAAGCCTCTAAACGATACAGATCTGATTGAATTGCACTATCTGTCGCTTTGTATGCGGCCAAATTACGCAACATGCTAACCTGAGCAAGAAATTCTGGCCACAAAATATCCACCGAGTAATAGGTTGATGGTTCATCATCCGAACCCTTCATCACAATCTCTCGCCGTCCTGATTTAGCCTTGCGCACTTCATAGGCTAACCCCAATACGAACTCTTGCATGTCATAGTCTTCACCTACTAGGTAGTGTATCGTTTCATGTAGTCGATGAAAATCATAAAAATCACCTGAGAGCCTTATCCCTGCCCCATGAGGTGTGCATTCGCCACGTAACATAATCATCCTTTCAATTTTTGTTGTGATATACTTGGCATATAGTACATCAAAACGGAGGTTAGTATGGAAAAGATTTTAGAAAAATCAACGAAATTATTTATGAACGGTCGAAGTCAAGCGGTGCGGCTTCCAGCATCTTTTCGGTTTGATTGTGACGAGGTTAAAATCCGTAAAGACCCAATTTCAGGAGACGTTGTGATTTCACCTTTACGCAAAAATTGGGACAGCTTCATTCAACTTGCCAGCACGACCACTGTACCGTCCGACTTCCTCGATGAGCGTGCTGACGACGCACCACAAACCCGTGAGGAGTTGTGATGGGTACGTCGATTCGCTATTTATTGGATACCAATGCCGTCAGTGATTTTGTCAAAGGGCGAGGTAACGTGCGTACCAAGGGCATGAGTTTGCCCACAACGTCTTTGTATATCTCGGCCATTACTGAAGCGGAGCTGTACTTCGGTTTGGCAAAGAAACCTGATGCCGTGGTACTGCACCACCTTGTACACGAGTTTTTAAGTAGGGTGGAGGTGCTGCCATGGGATACTGAGTGCGCAATTCACTATGGGATGCTCAGAGCTGATTTAGAGCGTCAGGGTAAACCCTTGGGCAACCTTGATATGCTCATTGCTGCTCACGCGGTTTCTAACGGATTGGTACTTGTGACCAAGGATAGGGCGTTTAGTCAAGTTCCTGAGCTACACACTGAGAATTGGTTTTAACTATGAAAACAGTGATTCATCCCAATAAAGAAATTTCATTGAATGCTTCGCAGTACATTGCTGAATTTGGAGGCAAGCACGACACTCGATGGGCTGACAAACGACGACCCGCTACTAGATGCCCTGCATGTTATGAACCAATGAAATTGGTGGGTGAGGATAGACCAGTCCACGATCAGTTTTTTTCGCACATAGGCAATTCTTCAGAACAACCTGTTTTCTGTCCATTACGTACAAGTACAACTGATTTCCGTTATGTTTTTTTGAGAGACCCACCTCATGATCCTGCTGTTGGAGAGGCAATAAAACGAAGTTTCTTTAAAAATTGGACGAAACATTACAGCATGATTAGAAAACATCTTGATGGCATGTTTGATGTCCAACAATTCATTCAATTGATTCATTTAGGTAACGAGTCACGATTATGGAATCGAGGCAATTTATCTGAGTGGGAAATACCTTATGTTTTTCTAGTGTGGCAAGACTATCCACCAATTAAGGACAAAAGAACTGGCAAGTATGTACGAAGGGAATGGTACAAGTTTTGGTTTGATTACCGTGTAAGAACGCTTGAAGACATCTGGATACGCACGCAAGGTAAGCCCCGAATCATACGAGCAACTTACTCCATTCCCCGTGATGGCTCATCGCCAGGAATTGACCAATTGAGAGATACAAAAGTGTTCGATTTGAATGAAAGTTTTCTTGCATCAAGCTACGAACCAAAAATCCATGACTATGTTAAAAACTGTATGGCCCGTGAATTCCCAAATTTTATTCCTTAATCTAAAATTTCATACTGAATTGAGTTTTCAGGATTTAAATCGATTTTCCGAGTTTCAAAATCTTTCCACCACTTGTCATTAGGATTTCTTATGACAAATTTTAACTCCTCGTTACAATATACGGCGTATATTCCGAATGGACCACTACCAACCACAATCGTATATTTATTATGGTTTTGCAAAGGGTCGTTGTTTGGCCAATTAGGATACATTGTTTCAACAAATATTTCATTGACTCGGTGAGGTCGCCAGTTTCGACCTAACTCGTGCTGAATGTCTTTGGAACTGGCTTCATTTTCATCAAACACCTCAATCAATGGAAATTGACAATCTGCATGATTTAAAACTTTGTCTAAACTCAATTGGAGTTTGATTTGGGATAGGTCATTTTCAATTTGCTTATAAGTCTCATGGACCACAATTGAATTATTGGATTCCTCTATCAACGAGGTATTGGAGTTGTCTGAGTGAACAAGTTTCATCGTGAGAAAATTCACCAAATCATGAGCATCTTTAGCGTCGAGCGCCTGAAAAAAATACTCTGGTGCATCTTTAGCGTCAGGTAAAACAGTCAGCCCATCGATTGCAACAGTGATGTTAATCGAACCATTTGTGCCATCTGCATCCAAAACCGCGTAGCTACAACCACCTAAACGGTAATACCATGAGTTCACTTTGGTACAACCTCCAAGTTGTTTTTTCATCGAAGTTACGAGTGCTTCAATTTGCACTTTGTATTCATTATTCAGCAAATCGACACCATTTTCATGGTCAAATAAATGAATTTTGTTTTTCATTATTTTTCACCTTGGATAAAAATTCTTCAGCCTTGTTTAATGCACTTAGCCAATCATTGCCTATGCGAATCGGTCCTTGATCGCTATGATAGAAAAGTCCATAATCATTCCAAAAAGCCACGATTTCAGGCACATTCCTTAAATATGACTGCGTTGGAAATCTCACTTTGCCACCCTCTGAAGTATTGAATTTTGCAATTTCTGATTGCAAAGCATCAATAAAAACTCTGTCTGCGTTTTCAATATATGCTTCACGATTACGACGAAGTGCGGCCACATAAAACCAAGTTGATGCTTCACCATTGACATTATCTTCGTAAAACCAACCAAGCCAATCCATGACATGTGAATGTCCTTTTTTAGCCCATGCTCTGCAAAGTTTAAGAGTGCTTGGGTAATCTTTAGTTTTGAGTATCTGAGCGAATTGCTCTAGTTTGATGTACTGTTTTTTTCCTGTTCTTCGATTGGCGACCCAAATGTAATCATTGTTTTTACCAACCCAACAATTGCCTAACACAACGACTGGGCTCTTCTGGGTGTTTATTTGCCACACTTGTCCGTCTTCAATTGAGCTTTTGACTATCATGACCACTCACTTTGCTTAAATCTATTGGTAAGGCAGCTTGGTACTCAGTTAGTCCTTGCTCAGTTACAAAATATCTTGCGCAAACCGCCCGAATTGTTGATTCACCTGTTGAATAATCAGCCAATGCTCTTTCATATTGCTTTCTAGTAGCAGGTCTGTGCTTAGCAACTTCAGCCTTTTCAACTGCCATCAACCACTGACCGCGAGGAATTTTTCTCTCAACAAATTCCATAATCTCAGTCAAAAATGTGAGAGTAGGGTACTTGACACCTCTCGTCATTGCTCCATAAAACGTATCGTTATACAGTCGATTAAATACCCATCTATACGCTTCTGTGTCAGCTCTTATTGATGCAATATAGTACCAAATAGATTTTGGATGATTTACCCCCTCATACCACCACCCAAGCCAAAACATTGCATGAGCCTGTCCTTCTTTTGCAAATTGCTCCATACGTTTGACTAAGACTTTAAAATCAATCTTGCCTCTAATTTCTAAATCCTTTACTGAAGGGCGGCCTTCAGTACCATAAAGCTCGCTTGCCTCATCCCAAGCCACGCACCAAATACTGCCATTTTCTTGAACACTATTTCCAAGCACTACCGCTAAGACACAGTTCTCTGTGTCATATACAAGATCGCCATAACTCGGATGATTAACTTGATATGGTTTGGTTCGGTCAGCAATAAAACACCTTCCTGTGTTGAATTTTTTCATATTGAATCCAGTTCTAGTTTTCTGCGAATTTTTCAAAATAGAATACAACATTTATGCCAGTTTCTTTGACCAGCCCAAAACGCTTCGCATGTCTATATGTGCTGCTATCCCTGTTAAGTTCGTTGATTTTTCCTTCAAGTGTCCTGCGCCAGTTATCTAAGGATTCATGATTCGATTTATTAATATTACAAGGTGCGCATGACGGGTAATAATTATCAAGTGTGTCATTTTCAGGGCGACGCATTCGGCCAGTGTGTACAAACTTTCCATTCACAAAATCACTTATCCGCGTAACTGCCTTAACGTGGTCTGCGTGCCAGCGTTGACCAAGTTCTTCACCGCAATACGCACATCTACCACCAAACAAGTTTCGAATTTTTTCTCGGTCAGTTTTATTCAATTTCATTGTCTGAAGCCTAATATAAGATTCAACATACGATTGATAAATGAAGGTTTCGCTTTCCACGTCCGCCATTTCGTGCCCGATAAGCCTGTAACACTCATATCATCATGTAGTCTGAATTGATATCTAGTAAGCATTTTGCAGTCATCACATACGCCTACAGCTTCTACAACAGCCACGTTTGAAAACGGCCGCGAGACTAAACCTCTAACTTTATTGCGTGGTAATGTTTTTTTGCAAGACTGACACTCTCCGTCCAGCTCTTCCCAAACAGCCCCATTAGAGAATTCAATCGGGAAATAGGAACTAATCGTATCCATCTTTAATAGCTGGTAATCACGTTCTGTTAGCATTGCGAATATCTGCTGAATTCAAAAAATTCATGTCTGAACTTGTTGTACCGACAGTAGATGTACACCACATCGCCTCAGTCTTTATTTCAACACATTGACTGCAAAGAGTTTCCTCAACATCCACCCAATAGCAGCCTTCTAAACACCCGTGACTGTCCGTGCATCCACACACTTGACATTGTGATTCAATTGGGTTGTATGCCATGATTTTCTCCAAAATGTTCGCCAAGTTTTTCAGCTAGTTTTTCAAAATCTTCTGAATTTTTTCGAACTCTCACACCAACAACCCTAGCAACCCAATGCTCGAACATTGGCAAATTATGGGTTTGCAAGTTATCGTAAATAACTTTGTAGATCTTTAACAAGCCCACATCCACAACGTCTGTTAAATGAACTTTATTGCACATCGTGCAGTAGCCAGTGTCCCAAAGTTCTGACATCAGTTGTCTTTCTGAAATTTGATTTTTATCGACAATCGATTGTCCTTGGTTCGACAATGAATACACAAAATCAAAATAGGGCGATGCTTTGAGAGCGTCAAAGCAGTAGATATGCTGGATTTTCAGCATTTGTCCAGCGTACTCACCGTGACCAACATTAGTCTGTATTCGTTGCATTAGCTGCAACCATTGCATTTGTCCAGCGTACTCACCGTGACCAACATTAGTCAAAGTTTTGAGGAGTTCTGATTTTTCATTGTTTAAAACTTGATTCTTTCGCTCTATTTGATAAACTTTTCTGAATAACAAAACTAATGCAATAAAAACCAACAGTAACGAAATAGTCAGTCTCGAATTTATTTCAACCCTCATTAACGAACTAATCATTCCCAAATTCATTTCAACCTCCTGTGTTCAATCTATTTAATCTCTCAACAATCCACTGCATAACCCCTGTTGACTCCAACCACAACCACAGAGTCGTTGCATCATCAACAATCAAAGAGAAGGGCGGTAGGGTATTGTGCTGGCTCCAATAAACACCTACTCTTATAAAGAGTGCAACTATTAATAACTCCATCAAGATGTTTACTAGTCGACGAATCACAAACCAAGCAGCCAAATATTGAATCATGATGCACATTCTTTCATTTTTTTACCGCTTTTGAAGACACGTGAAAGTTAGTTTTAGCAAAACTCTCAATCCGCTTGATCAACTTGTTGGGCTTTGCTGAAACAAAAGCAACAATAGAGTCGAAATCCCTATCCTTGCTAACAATATAAATCTCATTGAAATCATCTAAGAGTTGACCTAATTTGAGTACAATCAGCATATCAGCCGCATTTTTTCCTTGTTGCTTCACCAAATTCCAACGTGTTGTAGCAAACTCGAATTCATGCAACTGTTCTCCACTTAATTTTTGATTAACCCCTAAAAATACCTCACATACAATTGATTTTCCTAATTGCCTCAAACCAGCCAAGTTTTGAATATTTTGGTAATCAATCAAAACCAATTTTTGCTGTGTCAATTACTCATCCCCATTCATTTCGTTGACTACATCTTCGCGATTTTCTATTTTGCTTCTAGATGTATGATTTTCTGTGTCTGTCCAAATTTCGCAGTTAGCAAAAACCCAATCCAATAATTCACTATCTGTGTGTTTCATAACTTACTCCTTATATCTTTTTCATCATCATGCTTTATTTAAAGAAAATCTAACTGCTGCCCAAATACACAGTATTACAACCAATACAAAGAAAATAATCATGATTGCATCTTCGCCATTAATCAGATTTTCGCCAGTGGTATTACCTGTGGGACTACTTTTGTCAATCACAGAAAGATAAAGCGAAGTGGCTATGTAACCCATAAAAATACTTAAGAGCAACTCGTACATTAGACTTTGAATCCCATAATTAAGAATTGCGCACTGTCAAATTAGTGGGCAACAAACCAGGCTGCGAAGTATTGGAGCATTTTTAAATCCTTCCTGTGGACCCTGATGTGTACATTAACGAGTTCATCACTTCAACTGACATAAAAAAAGAACCTGCCCCATACACCGACCAAAGTAAAACCGAGTTTGGATGTTTTAGCAGTAATCCAATCAACATTAGCAAAATTATGGCTATGTTTCGAAACCAAAGTTTAGAGATTGCCTCAATGGTTGATTGAGAATTCTTAAAACGCTTCCTTAATAGCACAAAAATAGCCCCAGCAAGCCAACTGAGGATGATTAAATCACCCAAACCCATATCATTGATGTTCATCTGTTTCCACCTCTCCATTATCTGTGTTTACTTTTTATAAAAATCTCTGGAATTTGCATAACCATATCGCTAATAAAAATAATAATGCCGAAACCTATGAATCCAAATAAGATTGAAAGCACTAGAACTATCCCACTTTTACTTTTGCGATTGCACTTTGTTATGATGGACATGAACATTAAGACCGCCATCAGAACCGAACCAAAAATCATAGTTCCAATATTCATCAATACCCACCACGCCATTGTCGAACTCGACCCGTGTCAATGTGTGTGAATGAATCATAAAATCCAACACCACCGATACGATAGTATTTGGCCATCTGACCAACCTGAGCAGGATTCAGTCCACGGACAGATATATCCGCAGCCATTCCTTGTACATGAAGTGAGTTCTTGGCTGCTCCTTCAATATTGTTATTGTGAGCACGTGTTCGATACCCAGAGTTTACGGTTATCACAGGGTTTGAAACACCAGCATCACGTGCCCATCCCTGAATACCATACATTAGATTGAAAACACCAAAATCAATACTGGTTACCATACCTCTATCAACCACATCACGCATCAAAAAACACAGCTGTTGATAAGCTTCTGGGATGTATTGACCACTCTTGAAGAAATCAATTCTTGCTCTTTCACCAGTTTGTGCACGTTTGATGTCAATCCAACGGTCTCTGTACCAAAAATTACGGTCGCTCGCGGCGGCTATGTCAGGTAATAAAATACCCGCAGTACTTACCGCAACAAAGGCCATACTTTTGCTTAAAAATTCACGACGATTCATTTATCAACCTTACCTTATCTCAAGAGAATATTTAGTGAATGGCACAGCGCAATCACCATGAATATCAAACCCATAACATACATTTTTATAGATGTTTTAATGTACTTTCGTGCCAAGTAAACATCAGTATCCAACCCTTCTGGCAATCGACTCAGTCTTAGGCGTGATTTTGTAATATATTTAATTGCCCAATAAATCGCGATAATGTTCACCAGCACATTGACAAGATTGGCATACACAATAAAATCCTTCATTTTAAATCCTCATTTTTCTCAATTATTTGTACAGTCAATTTCAATTCAATTGTGCTGTCCTTAGTTTGATATCTAAAAGTCTTTGATTCCATGCTCATCAACCGCATTGCAACCAATTTACAAGCCATCTGTGTCACATCCTGCTTGTTGTCCAAGTCCTTGCCATCCGCACGTGTGTGGCCTACATAGATAGTATTTGTGAGCGGTGATAATCCCATCCCAAACACACTTCTATTTGCCTCTGAATTTGTCATTGAATTTCCTATCCTAATTAACTTGGCACCAATCCAAAGGTGTTTTAGCCATCATTACTGAGCGTTTGGATCTACCGACCTGAACCATCTTGAAAAATGTTGCCTCAAAATCCTCTTTTCGCCACGAGAGACCTTCACCTGAATGCTTGTCCCAAGTGAGTGGCTTTGGCATAAGACCTCTGTTTTCGAGATAATTTCGAGCCTGATCGCTGAAGCCAAAACTTTCTAAATCTGCCACATCAACAACATCGTTATTTCCCAATACCTTTTTGAATTTCGTAACACTGAGCAATAATTCAAAATTTCCCATTTAATCAACCTCAAATTACCCGTTTAAACCTTTGCACCTGCGCTTGTGTTGTTATGAGCTTTTAACCATTCACGTTGACGCTCATCTGCAATTTTCTTACCCTCGGCAACCATATCCCTTACCTGTTGCTCCAATTCACCCATAAAACGCTCATACGTCATATTCTTGGTGCCTTTTTCAATTTGACTCAGCTGAAACTCCCATAGGGCTGTTGTTTCTGGCTGTGTCAATTCAGCAGGTAGCTTCTTGACAACCATTCTTCCTTTATCAGTGGAAATGATTTTGGTTCCCTTTTTAACAACGTAATTCACTTCCAACAAACGCTCAATAATCGCAGCTCGAGTTGCAGGAGTGCCCAAACCATTTGATTGACTCAAAATCTTCTTGAGCACTGGATCTGTTACTGTGCTGGCCACAGATTGCATCGCGTCAAGCAATGAAGCTTGTGTATAGGGCTTAGGTGAGGTTGTTTTACCCGTAGTGACATCGAAAGCAATACCTCTCACTTCGTCATCTTTAGATACCTCTGGTAGTTTCTGCTGAGGCTCTTTGGCATTTGAATCATCCTCTACAACTTTGAAAATTCCTTTCCAGCCCGCAGCACGTTCAACATTCCCTTTGGCAACAAATCGCTCTGACTCACACTCAATCTCAATGACTGAAGCATCGTATTCATAATCAGGTGCAAACTGCATCATGAATCGATCACGAACCAATTTATAGATTGCTTTCTCATTCGTTGACAGTATCGACCAATCAAATTTGTTTGGAACAGCCTTGGGCATAATTGCATGGTGATCACTCTTTGCGACTTGCACATCGTTCCAAGCACGTCCCTTCTTAGACAAGTTCAATTTAGCTACGACCTCAGACATAGAGGGATCCATCGCAACAATTGTGGCCATAATAGAGGGGACATCCTCGAACTGACTTTCAGTTAAATATCGGCTATCACCACGAGGATATGAAATCAGTTTATGCTTCTCATACAGTACCTGTGCACAATCCAAAACCTGTTTGACAGATATTTTGAGTAATTCAGAAGCTTCCTTTTGCAACTCCAGCAGATCATGGGGTAGGGGAGCCGCCGTTGCTTTTGCTTCAGTACTCGCTTCAACAATCTGTCCTACCTGATTTCGACATTTATCAGCTACCGCCTGTAATAGTTTTTCGTCAGTACAATGTCCCTCAGCGTCGCGTTTTGCATCTGGGATTTTGTAGCTTGTTTTAATGGCTCCGTTTGAATGCTCAAACAAACCTGTTAAATTGAAAAACGACTTTGCTTTAAAATTTTCAATGGCAAGATCACGTCTGACAATGAGTGCTAAAGTTGGCGTTTGAACTCGGCCTACTGATATCGGACCCTCTTTGGACTTTGGTTCTTTGGACCCATACGCGGCCGTGAAAACACGGCTGCAATTCATGCCAACCAACCAGTCAGCACGTTGTCTTGCCAACCCAGCCAAATACAAACCTTGTTTTTTCTCTCCAGACATGATGTTTTTCAAACCGTCGCGAATGCTCTTATCATCCAACGCTTGAATCCACAATCGACTCAGTTTCTTACGCCCATAATCAAAATTGCTGTATGTCAATAATGAACGACCAATCAGTTCGCCTTCGCGTCCAGCGTCAGTCGCCAAGACAACTTCATCACATCGGTTTATCAGCCCTCGTATAGCATTCATCTGCTTATCGAAGCCCTTAGCCACTTTAAACTTCCATTTATCTGGAAAGAGTGGAAGTGGTTCCAAATTCCAATATTTGTTTAGCTCTTCAACATACTCTTCTGGTTTTGCTGATTCCAAAATATGACCGACCGCCCAAGTCACACAATCATTGCCATGCTCGTAATAAAACCCCATGTTTCGTGGAAGTTGACCAAATAGCACTCGAGCAATATCTTTGGCTTGAGCTGGCTTTTCGCAAATAAACAACCTCATTTTCAGTTACTCCTTTTTAAGCTTCGGAACTCTTTTATTTAATTTTTGTAGGAAGCCACTTCCACATCGGCTGACTGACACGCTAAATTCCACTGCTCCAAAGTAATGTATCCGCGTTCCCAAACCATATCTCTCCAAACTTCGGACATACTTGCTCCAACAAGCTGAATATTCTCCACCCCAAAAAAAATAAAATCATACTTTGCTCGATAATATGTATACCAGATACACCACCAACCAACTAATAGTAGCAATGTACAAAAAATCTTAGTTCCAAATGCATCATTATGGAACCACAAAGCAAGGCTCCCAAATGTCAAAGCTAAGTACACTCTCTTCAAAAAATGAATTGTTTTAATAGCTCTTTGCGCATGTCTGTCAGATAATTTAGTCTTCATCACAATTTATTTTCTAATTTCAACAACTTTAAAATATCAACCTTTGAGCCATACGAGCAGCCAATCGAAAAATTCAGATGCCAACCTATAGCATGACCAAATAATCCAACCTATGATCAAAGCACTCCAAAATTTCGCTTTTAGAATTGACCACAACTCTTTAATGATTGCTCCAGACCAAATTCGTAGTGCTTCAAACGAACTTAATTCATCATTTTTCATACCTTAATATCCAATCTTGCTGTGTCAATACTTGACAGTATTTCGCTCCAAACACTTTGCAATACTACGGGTTTTATGGCACCAACCACAAAACCCACAGAGAGTTTACAGAGGAATGTCATCATCAAACGGCACAGACGGTTCACTATGGGGTGTACCTTGTGCCAAATCATCTGCTGAAGTACCTGATTCCTTTTTATCCAACAACAAAAACTCTTCACCGATCACTTCGGTCGTCCAGCGATCTATGCCTTTACTATCCGTCCATTTTCGAGTGCGTAAACGTCCAACAATCGAAATATGAGAACCTTTTTTAAGAAGATCCAAAATATTTTCAGCACGCTTATCAAAAAACACAACTCGATGCCACTCAGTCGCAGTTTCCTTCTCACCTGATGTTTTGTTTTTAAAATGAGAATTTGTAGCCATGTTAAACGTGGCAACCAATGTCCCATTTTGAGTAGATGCACGCTCTGGATCTTTACCCAAATGCCCAATTAAATTTACACTGTTTTCAATACCCATCGTTATCCTCCTAAGAAAGCCCCGCAGGGCATTAAACAAAGTTTGTGGCACTCACTCCACCCGTCTTGCGACCTAAAAATTACTACATCCATTAACAATGTTTTTTATTACAAATATCGTTAATAAATTATCCTTAAGTTGCGTGGTTTGGTGAGCTACTTGCAGCCACGTTGTGAATGACTGCTTTCGCTCATTAACTTCAAATTTCTTTGAACCAAGTTGGTTGTAAAGGAATCTCTACACTGGCATTTCTGACCATTTCCAACATACTGGCCACTAACAACAGATGCTCTCTAACTTGATTAACTTTATTCATTACATTGATACGTTGGTACTCAATAATCTTGTACACCCATCTTTCTTCAACTGAGAAACGCAACGTAACCAACTCTTCAAAAATCGATGAAATCTGCACCATCTTTTGTGGTTTGGTGCGCGTTTTCCAGTGCAAGCTGTACTTGATAACTTCTGTTCCTTCATCCAAGTGATCGTTCAAATATGCAGCTACAATCGGGCGGTTGATTTTCGCCACACTGAAAGGGTGAACAGAGCCAACTTGACGCAATAGCGTCTCATTGGCCCACAAGACAAACTCATTGACTAAAAACTCCATATTCTTTTGAGTGTCAATTGCATTTTTCAAATCCTGCTGTAGTGACTCAACACTTCTGACAGTCAATATCTCGCGGTTAGAATCACCCAAATATCCACCATGATCAGGAAAAAGCAATTTATGAATTGACTTATCATCAAGCATTGACATTACTTACTCCATTCAAAGCAGTAACAGCCTTACGAATTTTTTCATTCACTTGCAGCAAAATATCCGCGTCGCTTTGTTTAAATTCACTTACATTAGAAACCGCAAACCTTGGTTGTAACTTTCTAACCAAAACTCGATCATCAACTACACCCCATCCACCAGCAGCAATCTTAGCTAAAGTATCAATCATTGCTTCATCGGCATTCAACCAATGTTCGTAATGCAGACTCTTGTTAAAATCATCCTTAGTCAATACCTTTGTTTGGATACTCACTTCAAAGAACAAATTACGTAATTTAGACATGTATGCAGTTTTCGACTTGTGAAACTCATCACGAGTCAATTCGCCACCGTAGTACAAAGTTGCCAACAACCGACACAATCCATCGAACTTGTGTACCAACTTAACAAATTGAGTTGCGTATTGACACGTGAAATCCATACTATAAAATTTCGGGCCGCTGCTTTCTACTTCATTAAATACAAAACCCTCGTTCTTGGATTGCTCCAATTTCTTGTTTAACTGAGCAGACTGATTTTCAATCGCCTTAAATATTTCATCGTATTTCAGTCCGATGTTAATTAGTGCTTGATCAACATATGGGTTAGGGTGTTTGTTTTCATAAAACAACTTGCTTACATTGTGAGCAGCCTGAATACAGCCTACGGCACCATCCGTCTTATTCTCAGCGTAATTACCAACAAACACATCACGAGCCTCACCAGAATGCAACCAAACACCATTCACACCTGATGGGCGGTAAGAGCCATGTTCACGCTTTGATGCAGAACTGTTTTTTAATACGATTTGGTAATCATCCAAATTCAAGTTCTTGATAGATGCGTTGGTTCTGAGAAGGCCGTTATCCTTCAAGTGTTGAAACACCCACATCTTCAAAACACTAATTCGACCTTCATACTCAATAATCCGCGCATATTCTTTGGAACCTGCATCAATTCCAGACGTAATCAATTCATCGACAACACGTTCTTCTTGTAACCAATCATATCTGTCACGAAAGGGTGATTGCTCATCCGTTAAAAAACCTGAAAATTGAGAACGGAATGCGATTGAGCCAGGTCTCAAAAAAACACGAGTACGATTGTCTTTCATAAAAAACTCCAAAATAAATATTGCATCACTAAAACCACCCCTTACCCATTAAAGGCTTTTGTTCGAACAAAATCGTTCTTACAATTTCAAAGCACTTTTTCACAACCATAAAACCACCAACTTCATTACACAAACCACATCCTCGAACTACCATTGCACTTCGCCTCGGACTGTTAAGGGTCTTAACACCAACCAACCCTAAGCAACACTGTGTAGACTCTACACAACCCACATCCTCGGACTACCAAACGCATCGCCTCGGACTGTTAAGGGTCTTAACACCAACCAACCCTAAGCAACACTGTGTAGACTCTACACAACCCACATCCTCGGACTACCAAACGCATGGCCTCGGACTGTAATAGGGTATTACACCAACCCACTGCCCCTTAACCTACTAAACCGTTAAATTCACCTTCTGATTACTTTTTTTTAATAAAGCATCCAAATATTGTTTGGCTGTTTCTCTTGATGAAACTTGTCTCTCAACAATTGGTTCTGTAACAGCCACAACTTTATTTTTAATACACTCTCTTTTTTTTCTTACCTTATGAGCCACTTCGGGAATGAATTGACCGCCTCTATCCAACTCCAAAAGCTTTTCGAAATATCGAATAGGCTGTTTGATAGTTTTGCCTGATTGTTCAAAACCACTCATCTCGTCTAAAAAAACTTGCAATGGTGTTTTCCGTTCAAGTGCGTTGAACTTTAAGTTGGCTATGTTTCTATCATCATGATCACTAAAGCACATTGGCCAAACCAAATCTGAATCTGCATCTGTAATATGGTCTACCGTTGCAGGTTCTTTATCAGTTAATTCATTCACCACAACCACATTTTCAAAAGCCCCCGTTACTTTGCTACTTCCTCGTTCATCGCTCGCATGTTTTTGTTGTTGTGGTATTTTTAAGTATTCTTTATCTGTAGTATTTACCTTAGTAATCTTTTCTTTATAAACAATTTCACCTTTCGGTACGACAGTATTTAACCTTTCGGTACGACAGTATTCGCCTTTTCGGTACGACAGTATTTCACCTTTCGGTACGATAGTATTTAACCTTTCGGTACGACAAGAGAAGCCCTTTTTTATATCAGAGAAGCCCTTTTTTTGCTCCAACTTAGTGAGTAGGTATGTGTCGCGCTTTTTCATTAATTCTATAAACGCCGCAAAACATTGCTTGAAATCTACTTCAACAAAAATATCACGTGATAGAAATAAATGACGTTCTTGAATCAATCCTCGCTGCTTCAAATACTCACGCGCTTTGAATTGTTCCTTGTAAGACAATCCTGTTTGTTCATGCCATTGCTCAATTGATTTAGTGATGTAGCCTTGAACTTTTTGACTATTGCCTTTAAACAGGTTTTGAAGCATCATAGACAGCATCAAACCCGCGTTGACACCACCACCTATATTTGCCAAAATAGTGTGATAGGGCAGCCTGTAGGATAGGAACTCTTCGAAATTACCTTGTCGATTTCGAATATCGTTTAGGGTCAGTCGTGAAGATTCCGTATTAATGTCAAAAGTCTGAAACAACAACTTGCTCAAACCGTTCAAATTAATGCGGTAGAAGGGCGCAGCAGGAATACCAGCCACTTTAAATTCCAACAAATTCAAATCTTTCAATTGTTTCTTTGCCGTTAACTGTTCTTTTCTACTAAGACCAGTTTCGAACGAAAAATCCTCGGTTGTTTTAAAAAACCAACCGTGGTTCTGTTCAATATTGATACCGCTCCGTGTCCAATAAATCATTTGAGAAAATAGCACCGCTGACTTAACGCTACCGAGCATATCTATTAAGCCTTTATAAACAGATATTGGGCGGTTTTGAGTGGTTAAGCTTCGCCAAATGTATTGCGCCTTATCTTCATCATCTTTTTTTGGAACAAGAGGATTGGACTGAGAGGATTTCATCTCAGTTCTAAATCCTAAAGTTGTTTTAGAGCTCATGCGAAGGCTCTCATCGGCTCGATTGAAAACTCATTTGTTTGAGTTTTGGAATGTTTGGTTTGCTCCACAGCCCTTGCTGACTTTTGCGCATATGACCAAGTAATATCCATAAGATATTGGATATTAATTCGCATAAGAACTTGTGCAGGGAATCCTTCTTTCCTTAGCTCAACCAGGCCAAGTTTTTTCAGAACCAGTTTCGCATTGCGAATCTCTTTTGATGTCATCCCAGATAAACCTGTCCACAGTGTGTCATGAGACTCGAACCAGTCTGAATATTGTTTGCTCCGATCAAATTTGTCGTCATCAGACAAGTTTGATAACAAAAAAGACAATAAAATGACCGCATTTATACTGCCACCCGCGTCTCTAATTGCTTTGAGATGCAATCGATTAATATCGACTGATGTCAATAAATCAAATTCAAGATGGTTTTCTATAAAACCACAACCCTCTGAAATATAGGTTATGGTATCCATAAAAAACGGATCGATTTCAATAGCACCAAGTTTTGATTTTAGAATGCCCGCATCAAAAAGCTTGTTTAATACTGTTTCTACTTCATGCGAACTCATACTCAGTTCTGAACACAATTGCTTGCGCGATACATGGTATCTTTGATTACAGTTCAAAAAATCCAAAACGATTGCTGATTTCGTAGAACCTAAAGCGCGAGCAATTAGTGGGTTATAGCTGATTGGACTTTCAGTAAACTGAACCACAGCATTGGGTAAGTTTTGCATTTTGTACACGTTAAACCTCCTACATCAAATCAAACAATTTGAGAACGGCATACAACTGAGTTAAGTTATATTTGCCTTCATATGCCAAGTACAACTCTCTTACTTGCTCGTATGGCTTTAGTTTTAGTTGTTTTGATAGAGCGAACCACTTTTCACTGATTTCCTGTTGAATCGCTTCATCACTGATTAGAACGACTCGTTTAAACTCGGAGTGTTCGACACTAAGTCCTTTTCGGTATACAGCGTTCGTCACCGAGTTTGAAAGTGCAGGAAAAAACCTGTCCAGCATAGAATTGCTCGCGCCTGTAGCAATCATCCATTCAAAATAGTCCTGCTCTGATGATAGAATTCTCTGTTTCCTCACTGAATCATTAAAACGTTGCTCATTGAAGTGCACATGCACCTCAATGGTCTCAGTAGCAACATGTAAAGCTTGCGAGAAGGGCATTGATGCCAATCCTTGAACAATACGTTTTGTGCTCTCATCAAGTTGGATGCTTTTATTGTTCGCAATATTTCGATGTTTGGTAACAACTTGCTCAAGAGCCAACAACGTAAGCTGACTATCGTTAATAATCACGCCGTGTAATGGTTTGGTTTTTGTATTAGTTTTGCTCATTTTGTAAATCCGTTTGGTTGATTTCACGCACGCGCTTTAGAACATCATTGAGTAAACCTATGAATGTTTCATCTGGTGAATACAAATACCAGTTTTCCATTGCGAACGGAGTTTGAGGTCCTAAATGTTCAGATATATAGGACTGCCAACGTGGTGTGTCGCTGAATACCTGCATAAACAGACTTTCGTTGGGAATGTCAAAATAAGCATCTTCCATGGGGTCAATTTGACGACATATGCTTGCTAACATCCACCAGACATCCCGTGCATACGGATGAATCCTATCAATTGGATAAATTTCACCGTCGAAGTGGTCTGAAATATCGGGTAATTCCAAATAAAATTGGAAGGGCTTCGTCCCAGCTTCTCTAAAATATTGTTCAATTCCGCAATATTTGAGTAAGTCAATGACCAATTCATGCAAGGTCCTGTCTTCATAATTTGGTTGCGTGAATTGCTCTAAAGTGACGATTGTTGATGAGGTTGGAATACTTGTTGAACCAAGATTATTTTGTTGGCTTACGCCAGACACCGCAGTTCCCAAAACTTCCACGTGTTGTTGTGACGAACTTGGCTCTAATACCTCTGAATTTTTGTTGCCTTCAGTTTCTGTATGTTGAACCTTATTGGCTGACGCATCTAAGCCCTGATTTGTGGGGGTTGAAGGCAATTTTGCCTTTTGTTGTACCAATTTCAAAGCAGCATCAGGGAATTGCTCGAAGAAGCCCTTTTTAATCGCTTTGAGTAATGCTGGCACGTTTAATGTTGGTTCAATCGGACTTGTGTTGCTTGCCCCGTCGCCGTCGCTGTGCAATGAATTTGCATCAGAAAATGTTTGAAGTGTATTTGACCAAAACTCATCAAACTCAGCATCTTGATTTGCCACAAGTTTTTGTAGTTCGTAATATGCTTTGCGTAACTCAATTGTCTTTGGACCAGAGAGGTCATAACATAGTTGCCCCAACTCTTTTAATTTGCTATTTGCAAAGAAGAATTCGCTTAATTTACCATTTGAAACAGAAGCACCATGCTCGCGAAATATTTGAGATATGTCACGTGCACTTTGATTTTCTATCCCCATTAACTCTGCAAGTCGATGGTAAGAATTTGCCTTGTCCCAAAACACCACATCAGAACGTATATCATTTTCAACGATATGCTTAAGCATCATTGAAATGTCGGCATCACCGAGTTCCGAAAAGGCCACGAAAATCACAGGAATTGCAGCAAACTTTTCATCATTGGTTTCTTGATACAATTCTTTCAGGATTGCCAAACGACTATTGCCACCTGAACATATTTCATAGCGGTCACTTCCTGGACGCTGAGTTACTTTGACAGGGTTTTCAATGCCGATTGATCGAATGGAGTCCTTTAAGTAATTCCAATCTTCTTCAGTACGTTTGCGACGTGGATTATGTTCGAAACTATCAACACGATCTATGGCCACGCGCATGAGTCTATCGTGGCGGTAATCGAGTTTGACATCACCTTGCTTGGGATTCTCGACGTCTAATGATGCTCTGATGTCAATTCCTTTGGACGGAGTTTCAGCAGTACCGATGTCTGTCAATGTGCTTAAATTGAAACCTTTGGGTGCAGTTGCCATCAATCATTCTCCGTTTTAGAGGATTCTGTTTGAGCATCGGAGTCAACAATTGAAGAAATATCTGACTCCGATAATTGACCAAAACAATTAACGTAGGCACCGTGGAAGTTGGGAAACAATTCCCAAGCCAAATGGTGCATTGCAATATATGCAGAATCCGATTTATTCTGAGTTGTAATTTCACGGCAATGAGCAGGAATTCGCTCTGTTGCAGCCTCTTTGTAAGCAACTGCTGAACGAATGACTGTCTTAAGCATTTCTACTTTGCCATTGAACTTGAAATAGGCTTGGTTCACTTCGGCCGCGATTGCCTTTGCATCGCGTGTTTGATCCATTTTGTATATAAGTGCTTTGATTTGGCCATGGATCAAACCAAGAGGGCGGCCAGAATCCAAACGCGATAACAGGGCTTGTGTGCCATCCTCAAATTCACGTGACGACAAAATATCTGGCGAAATAGGGGAGAGCATCATGTCACATGCGAATGCTGCGGAATCTTGAATAGTGCCTTCTGCACCCTGCGTGTCTATGATTATGATGTCAAAATTACTGTCAACGTAATCATTATTGATTGCCATTTTGATACGCGCAGGTGCGTCAATCATTTTTGGGAGTGTGTTTTGTATTTCTCGTGTTTTGTCGTTCCAAAGAACGATAGACATATTTGGAAACACAATCGTTGAGACCATAGATTCATTTAAATTACCATCATGAATCATTTCAATCATTCCGCCCGTGGCTTCATTTCTTAATGGGTAGTATTTCGATAAACTGGCTTGAGGGTCAGCATCGATCAATAAAACTCTTGCACCAAAATCAGCAAGAATTGCGCCTAAATTTGCAGCAAGTGTTGTTTTTCCAACACCACCTTTTTTCGAAATTAAGCCGAAAACATACATATAAATCCCAATCAATAAATTATTTACGAGTTATTCGTATCAAAACTTATTAACTTAACACTCAGGCTTTATAAGGCTTTCCGTCCATCACACTTCGTATAATTTATATTATGTTAAATTAAATATTTGATAGTTTCTGTTATGTGAATTATTGCTGCATATTATTTCCTTTCCCTTCTGCGATGCCCACTCTATCAATACAAATCCACTGTTTGAT